>UEXM01000412.1_pt1 | contig 46025 bp, 38 predicted proteins | sample 1796661 | NCBI WGS metagenome assembly UEXM01 (sample SAMEA4772469, study PRJEB27181) | metagenome | reverse complement strand
CACCCTGACTCCACTGTTGCAATGGGGCGGCATCGTCACCCAGCGCATTCAGTTCGGCCAAGGTCATGCCCTCGGATTGAGACAACGCCAGCAACGTTCGCTTAAAGGCGCTGGCCATGCGCTCCACCAACGGCACCGGCAACGCTTGGCTATCGTGGGCGAACAACATTTGCAGGTGATCGCCGGGCAACACTGCCACAGTCAACGGGTAATGAGTGAACTCGTGGCTGGTGGGAGTCCCCAATTGCAATTCACTCTGCCCACCCCCCAAAAGAGATTCATCTAGCGGGTAGTTTTCAAACACCAACAAGGTGTCGAACAACCCCTCCCCGCCCCAGCCGGCATCCTGTTGCACTTCGAACAATGGCGCGTGGCCCTGTTCCCGTAGCGCCGCATTGTCCGCCTGCAATTGCATCAACCAGTCCGCCACCGGTTGTTCGCCATGCAGTGGCACAGTCATGGGTAGGGTATTAATAAACAGCCCCAGCATACTGTCGCTGCCTGCCAATTCCGCCGGTCGACCCGCTACCGTATTACCGAAGACCACTCGCTGCTGGCCGGTAAAACGGCCCAGCACCCGTGCCCAGGCGGCTTGCACCAGGGTATTGATGGTCAACCCTTTGTCACGGGCGGCTTGGCGCAGGCTATCGCTGGTGGCCGCATCAAATTCGATGGGGTGCCGGCGAAACGCGCCTTTCTCCCCCGTCCCCACGGCGTCCACCAGCCGGGTGGGCAGCTGCACCGGCGACAGGTACTGTTGCCAAAATGCTCGAGTGACGGCCCGGTCCTGCTGCTGCAACCAAGCCAGATAATCCGCATAGTTTTTCGGCATCGCCGCCAGTGTCTTGCCGTGATACAGAGCCATCAATTCTGTGAGCAGCACCCCGGTGCTCCAGCCATCCATGAGGATATGGTGCAGTGTCAGCACGCACTCAAACCGGTCTTCGCTGGTACGCAACAAGTCGACTTTCCACAGCGGCGCCGCTTGCAAGTCGAACCCATTTTCCCGCCGCTGCTTGCACCACTTATCCAGCGCCGATGCACTATCACCTTCACCGCGCAGATCCAGTTCACACCAGGGCAGCTTCACCTGCTGCGTAGACCAAACCGCTTGATGGCGATCGTCTGCCTGCGCTGCAGGCAGCAAACTTGTGCGCAACACACCATGGCGTTCCAGTAGTGTCTGCCAGGCCTGGCGCATCCGGGCTGGCTGTACTCCGGTGAGCGGCAACACCAGTTGGTTTACATAGGTACTGTTGTTACCACTTAACTGGGAATGAAATAGCAGCCCTGATTGCAACGGCGACAGGGGCAAAATTTGCTGCGGACGGTCATGTAGGGCGTCCAGTTGCATTTGGGTTAGCGATGCCAGTGGCATATCCGCCGGGGTTAGCACCGGGGCCTGCGTGGCACAGTGCCGTGCCAAACGTTCGCACTGCTCCAGCCACTGGCTTACCAGCCTATCACCCTGCCCCTGGGAGAGAGATTCACCATCTACATTCACCTGAATGCGCAAGGCGCCGTTTTGTTGATCTGCGTTGATCACCAATGGCGCATCGGCCGGAGCATCCGTTTCCTGCCACAGGCCTGCGTCCATTAACGACACGCCGGGCATATCATCGTGCTGGAACTGACCAAGATAATTGAACAGCACATCCAGGCGGTGGTCCCCATCCTCCAGTTTGCCGTGCTGGACCAGCAAGCCATACGCCAACCCACCATTGGCAGGCTGGCGCAATTGTTCTTTTTGCTGCTTGATGGTGGCCGTCAGATCCTCGGCACGATCTAGCCGTTGGGGATACAAACTGGTCAACCAGCCCACCGTACGACTTAAGTCCACCGCGGCATCACCGGCTGCCCGACCATGGCTTTCCCGGTGAATGCGTACCGCATTGCGACCACTGAAATCGGCCAGAGTCTGGGCCAGCGCGATAAGCAAAAATTCTTCCAGATTCAACGAGGCATAACGGTCAGCGCTATGCTGCCAGCGGCTCAATGTCTGGGCATCGGTTTGCCGATCAATACGTGAAGCGACGCCACCTTGCACCGTGGAAAATAATGGTGGCATGGGCTCACACACCGCTTGCCAGTAAGGCAACGCTTGTTCTGCCTGCGGCAGAAAGTGCTGGTCCAGTATCTCCTGCCAATCGCGCAAAGTGTGTGTCTTGCGCGGCAAGGAGGCCTTTCCGCTTACTTCAATTTGCTGGTAAGCCGTAAAAAAATCTTCCAACAAAATACGCCAGGACACCCCATCCACCGCCAAATGGTGAATGCTAAGCAACAACTGCGGGGAAGCCCCAGTAACATACAGCGCACCCAATAAGGTGCCCTTCGCCGGATTCAGGCTGCGCTGCACGGCGATCATCTGAGCTTCGATGGCGGCACTATCGTCACTGTCTATCTGTTGCAACAACGGCGCGTCATTCACCGGCAGGCAATACGCTGTTCCCACCTGTTGATTATCGAACTGAACACGCAGCGCATCGTGCTGCGCCACCAACCTCTGCAACGCCTGTTCCAGCACCTGCGCATCAAAATGTTTTTGCACGGAAAAGCGCAAATATTGATTGCAAGCGGACAACCCTCGCTGCTGAATAAAACGCTGTTGAATCGGCAATAAAGACACCGGGCCAGACAAGGGCTCTTGGCTGGCCATGGTGACATTCACCGGGTCCGCCACTGCGGCCTGCTGACTCAGCACCGGGTGTTCAAAAAGGTCCTTAGGCGTTAATGCCAAGCCCTGTTGTCGAGCACGGCTGACCACCTGCAAAGCCAAAATGGAATCGCCGCCCAGGGCAAAGAAGTTGTCATCACGACTCACGCCTTCTCGGCCCAGCAGAGACTGCCAAATGTCCGCAAGTACCTTTTCGTTATCGGTTTGCGGCGGCGCCCCTTCACTGGCCGTGTGCCACTGCGCTACCGGCAGGGCTTTGCGATCCACTTTACCCGCCGGCGTCAGCGGCATGGCTTCCAGCGTGATTAACTGGCTAGGCACCATGTAGTCCGGCAGCGACTCAGACAGGGCAGCCAGAATCGTTTGTGGCTCATGCTCACCGGGGACAGAGTGCGACGCATTGCGCATCACAATGTAGCCAACCAATCTATCACCGGTGGGGGAAGGCTGTGCCACCACGGCGGCTTCACGAATCTGTTCATGGCCCAGTAGCTGGCTTTCAATTTCTCCCAGCTCAATGCGGAAACCGCGAATTTTTACCTGCTGATCCACCCGCCCCAGGTATTCCATTACCCCGTCGTCACGGTACTTCACTAAATCTCCGGTGCGATACATGCGCTCACCGGGTTCGCCAAACGGGTCGGGCAAAAACCGTTCGGCGGTCAGGTCTGGGCGCTGATGATAGCCACGGGCCAGCCCCACTTCGTTACCGATATACAGCTCGCCCGCCACGCCCACAGGAACACGGTTTAAATCCTGATCCAGCACGTAAAGTTTTCGCGGCCCCACCGCATGACCAATGGGCGCGTAGGCGCTGCTCAGCGTATCGCCTTCATAGGCCGCCCATAGCATCGGCGTTACCACGGTTTCTGTCGGGCCGTAACCGTTGAGAATGCGTTGCGGCTTTAATACCTGCTGCATCCGCTCGAAGGTTTCCCGAGTAAACGCTTCACCGCCCAATGTCCAGGAACGCACTTTCAGCGGTGGCTTTTCTTGCTCAATCCAGTCCAGCAGCGGCCCCACATAACTGGGCGGAAAGCAGGCGATGGTGACACCTTCTTCCTGCAGCACCTCACAGCATTTTTCAGCGCTCCACAATGCTTGATCGCGAATCACTACCCGCGAGCCAAAGGCCAGCGGCACTGTCCAGCGCTCCACCGCGCCATCAAAACTAATGGACGCAAACTGCAGCTCCACATCATCCGGCGTCATGCCGTAGCGTTCACCGATCGTTTGTACATGCATGCTCAGCCCGGCATGGGTCAACGACACGCCTTTAGGCTTACCGGTGGAGCCGGAGGTGTAAATTACATAGGCGAGCTGGTCTGGGTGCGGTTCATCGTTAAGGATGCCGTAGGCAAAGTCGTCCAGCGAAAGCTCATCGACCGCAATGGGGTTAACGGCTTCAACGCTCGGCAGGGTGTCGATCAGGTCAGAGGAGGTGAGCAGCAGGCTCGCGCCACTGTCTTCCAGCATGTAGCGCAAACGATCGGCGGGATACCCCGGGTCCAGCGGCAGAAAAGCACCCCCGGCTTTCATCACCGCAATAAAGGCTTCCACCATGGTGACGCCGCGTTCAAACGACACACCCACCACTTGATCCGCTTTCACGCCTTGGCCCATCAAGTAACAGGCCAGCTGATTAGAGCGCGCTTCCAGTTCGGCAAACGACACGCGAGTGCCACCGTGCACTAGCGCAATGGCATCGCCCCGCTTTGCCGCCTGCTGCGAGAATAAGGACACAAAACTCGTCGCTTGCCACTCGCCTTCACCCTGACCCCACTCTTGCAGTAAAGCTACGTCACCCGGGACCAGTGCGGCGCTTTCTGTCAACGGTAACGCGGGGGCTTGCAGCCACTGATCCAGCACCTGCTCAAAACCAACGACCATTCGCTCAGCGAAAGCATCATCGAAAATACCCTCACCATAAACCAAACGTAGCGTCAGGCCGCCGTGTTCATCTGGCCAGGCATCCAGCACTAGATCAAATGGCGTTTCCGTTACCGGTAGATCTTCCACCCTCACCAGCAGGTTTCCCAAGTTTAAGCTCAACCCCTTGCCCTGCTGACGATAGTTAAACGCCACTTGGAACAAAGGGTGACTTCCAGCACGGCGGGAATCACTGAGCTCATCGACAATTTTCTCGAAGGGAATATCTCGATGTTTTTTTGCGCTACTCAATGCATGGTGAATATGGGCAATCCAATCACTGACTGATTGGGCAGGCAACACTTCGCCCTGCACCACCAGATTATTGACAAAAAATCCCATCAAAAGCTGATTACTGCTATTACGGTTCGCGCTGGGCACGCCAACGCGAACTAATGACTGCCCTGATATGCGAAAGAGCAGATACTGCAGCACCGAAAGCAATACCGTGAAGCGACTAACCCCCTGCGTTCTAGAAAAATTTTTCAGTCGCTGCGTTTGCTCAATGCTAAGGGAAAAATCGCGATAGCGCGCCGCGCTGGATACCCCACTTTGTGGTGACAGACGCGGCAACGCCAGCGGCTCACCTTCGTGCTCCAGCGTTTCAACCCAGTACTCTAGCTGTGATTTCGCGTTCTCACTGGCAAGCCACTGCACTTCGGTTTTCACCCAATCCAGATAGCGGGTTTCCAGTGACGGTAGCTTAGGCTCTAAACCCTCCCGCAAGGCGCTATAGGCATACAGAAATTCCTGCATGAATACGCCCAGAGACCAGGCGTCGCCCACAATATGGTGTAGGGAAATCAGCAGCACGTGTCGCTGCTCATTCAATTTTACCAACCGATACCGCAGCAACGAATCCGTCTCCAGATCAAACGGCGTCGCATTAAACTCATGGCCCAACGCATAAGCGGACGCCACCGGATCCGCCCTATTACTAACGTCCTCGCACTGCAAGACCCGGTCTTCATGTGGCGCAATTCTTTGCCACCCCTGCCCATCGCGTTCGGCAAATTGCACCCGCACAATATCTTGCCGTGCAATCACATAATTAATGGTCTGCTCGAGTGCTTCTGGGTTTAATTCTCCCTCCAGCCACAGCATGGCGCCAAGGTTATACGCCGTACTCTGCGCAGAGAGCCGCGTGAAAAGCCACAAGCGTTGTTGTGAACAGGAAAGCGGGGCCCAGTCCGGCCCCGGGTTTAGATTTTCGTTGGCAGACCAGGTCATATCAGCTCCTTGGCGTTAGGGCAGGCGCAAGAGAAATCAGGACGCTTGCGCATCACGCAGGCGACGTGGGCGCTGATCCGTCCAACTCTGATTAATATGCTCAAGACATTCAGTCTTGTTGCCAGTGACACCAACGGTTTTCCAACCTGCCGGAACCGGACGATAGGTAGGCCAGATGCTGTACTGTTCTTGGTCATTGATGACGACGGTGAATTCCGTTTCAGGATTATCAATACTCATGGCTTCCTCGCCGGTGACAGGATGAATAACAACGCGTGCAAGCGCTGAAAGCTCAAACACGCAACACTCTATTTTCGAGGGGGTGATCTAAAGGCTAGCTTCACGCAATACCTGAACACTCTCACGAGCACTCAAATCGTCTATTTCCTGCAAACGGCCAGCGTCCATTTTCAACAAGCGATCTGCACGATCGAAGTAATGATCATCGTGAGTAATGGCAATAATGGTTTTACCGGTAGCCTGCAGCCGGGGCAGCAGATCGAGATAAAAAAACTGCCGGAACTGCGGATCCTGGTCCGCTGCCCATTCATCCAGCAATAAACAGTCTCGGCTTTCCACCACCGCCATTAACAGTGCCAGACGTTTGCGCTGACCTTGGGAGAAACGGATATCGCTAAGTCGCCCGTCTTGCTCGCGTACCTTGTGCTGCATCCCCAAGGTGGCCAACCAAGCATCCACGTCTGCGCTAGCCACGTCTGTCCCATCGCCTTTGAGCAAGCGACTGAACAAATGGAAGTCGGTAAAAACAGAAGAGAAAAGCTGTCGAAAAGCCACCCGGGTTGATTCCGTAACGGGCTCGCCATCGACTATCAGCTCACCCTGCTGAGGCCGATACAATCCCGTCAGCAAACGCGCAAAAGTGCTCTTACCACTACCATTGCCCCCTTGCACAAAAATCAGTTCCCCACGACGGATAGTGATATCCAGCGGCCCCACCGCAAAACCCGGTGCTCCGTCCTGCTCTGGGTAGTGGTAACACACGCCCTGCAAGCTAAGAGTACTGAAGCCGGACAGCGTATTGCTGGTGCTTTGCAGAAGGTCAGCAGAATCAGGAGCCAGTTGCAGCCCGACTAGCTTGCGCAAAGACACCCGTGCCGACAGCAGTGTTGGCAAGGCCGCCACCGCACCAATCAACGGTGTACGCAGTAACAGAATCGTCAGCGCAAAAACCGACGCAGTATTAGCATCAGCCCACCCTTGACCAACCGCCAGATAAAACAGCACACCAATCAACGCCAGCACCAGCACATTGGCCATATTGCCCGCCAGACCGTTATAGATATCCGCCCGAGTAACATGATCCCGGTAGGCGCGGGCATGGCCATCAAACTCTTCATCAAAAAAACGGGCGGCTCGAGGCCGGTTCAATGCCAGCTCCTTGCGGCCATCAATCATGGCCTGATAATCCTGATACAGGTGGTCGTCCCCTTCGCGCACCTTGCCAATATGGAAATTGATACGGCCAACCAACCAGACCCCCATCACAGCGGTTGCCAGCAACCAGACCACGGTAACCACAAACAATCCCGGCGCCAGCCAGGCAAGCCATCCCAGAGCCGCCACACTAAGCGCCGCGCCGTAAACCAGTTCTGGCAGATGCACAAAGGCAATGGTCAGGTTACGCAGGTCGGTGCTCAACGCTGCCAGCAGATGCGGCCCACCCACTTTTTCCAACTGTTCAATGTCTGTTGCCAGCACTCGACGCACCAGATCCCGGCGTAAGCCATAGACCATCCTGTGGCCAAGCACATGCAAGGTCACCTGTGCCAAGGTAGCGGTGACAAATAACGCCACTAACAGCAAAACGAACTGCAGCAATACAACAGGCAGATCAGCCCCTCCGGCCAGTAAGCGCTGACTAATAAAGGCCAAAACCGCCACGCTAAGCACAGCGCTCAACACACTCAGCACCGCCACGGCTGCAAAGGCTTTTTTTCGACTGGAAAACAACAGGCCCATAAGCGTCATGAGGATGTCCGCCTCCTTGGACAGGGAACAGCTATAGAAGAGAATCGCAATGATATTGATTCTTATTTATAAATCAACCTTATTTTCGTCCCGCTAATCCCATTTGGGCCATTCTTCTTGCCGCTACGGACTGTTTAGTGGCGCGTCACGTCATTGCCGAAAAGTGTCCTGCTCAATACCATTGGGTAACAGCACAGGACTTATTCATGACTCAGCAGATCACCGCACGCGGCCAACGACGGCGCCAAGCCTTACTTGATGCCGCTACACATACCTTCCTGCAGCACGGTTACGCACGCACGACACTGGACATGATCATTGCTGAAGCAGGCGGCTCACGCCGCAGCCTGTATGAATATTTTGGTGACAAAAGAGGACTGTTCAGCGCGATCATCACTCATCACGCTCACAAGATGGTTCACGATATTCGCAGCCTAGAGGTGGACGACCTGCCTGCCAGGGAAGGACTTGAGCTGTTGGGGCACGCTTTCGTCAACGCATTGACGGATCCGGTTAACCTGGAATTGTACCGCTTGCTGATTGCAGAAGGGGCCGCCTTTGCGGAGCTCGGAGAAACGGTATATGCGGCCGGGCCTCAATTTTTACAGGAACAATTACAGCTTTACCTCCAGTGCCTTCACGACCGCGGACAACTCCCCGGCCCCAGCCCTAGCAGTCATGCCGCCCGGCAGTTTTTCGGGATGGTCAAGGCCGACTTTCAACTCTGCGCCCTGTTGCTTCCCAGCCAGCTTCCCGATGAAACAGCGATCACCGCACATATTCGTAGTTGTGTGACGCTTTTGTTGGACAGCCGCTAATCCCGCCATTGGCACCCCCCTGTTCGTCCGGTATACATTGTAGACATCCGTCACCCTGGCCTTGGGGGCTAAGATGGCATCACTGGAAACGTGACAGGATTCACAATATGTATAAACCCACACTGGCGCTGCTGGCAGTTTTTTTGCCCGTGGCAGCCAGCTATGCCGGCGGAATGGACACCCTATTCCTCAAGCAAATTTACGCCAATGGCGGCTCTACCCTTTACTGTAAAGAATCATTCCAGCCCGCTGATCGCATTTCCGTAGAGCAAATTTACGATAAGCGCCGTCTTGCGCAGCACTTTGGTTGCAGAAGCAGCCGCCTTTGCGAAAACAATCCACAGTTCGCTGATATTCGCAAAGACAGCCACGCCCTTTTCCCCGTCACCCGCCGCGCGGAACTGGATCGCCGCCGCACCCTGTTTGGCGATTTACCCGACACCTCGACTAAAAATGAAAAGTGTGGCTACAAGCAATCCTTCCAAGTGTTCGAACCCCCGGCAAGCGCCAAAGGCGATGTGGCAAGGGCCATGCTCTATCTCCACGAGCGCTACGAGCTCCCTTTGCTTGGGACCTTAGAAATGTATCAACGCTGGAATCGGGAAGATCCGGTTACGGAAGAGGAGCGCCGACGTAACAATGTCATCGAACAGCAGCAGGGCAACCGAAACCCTTTCATTGATGAACCCGACCGCGCACAAAGCGTGCGGGGCAGCTCACCGCTGAACATGCAGTTCCCATAGAAACCGTTCAACGTTGAAACGCCACTAACGTACACAACAGCTTAAACGCAAAAAGCCGCGCCCTATGTTGGGGCGCGGCCTCTTGATCTTCGGTGTGGGACAATCGCTCCCTCGTTTACACGTTCAGCTCTTTATTCAGAATTGTTCCGCGTCCAGGCTCATCATGGCATCCGCACCGCTATTCAGCTGGGCTGCCAGTGATTCGGCCTTTGGCAGTACACGCTGGAAGTAGTACTGGCCGGTGATACGTTTGGCTTTAGCGAAGTCATCATCACGGCCATCGGTGGCCGCCACCATCTGCGCCCACAGCCATGCGTAGAGCACATAACCAAAGATATCCAGGTATTCCACCGCAGCGGCGCTGATCGCATCCGGGTTGTTGCCGGCCTGGGCCAGCAGTGTATCGGTGGAAGATTTCAGCAATACCAAAGCCGCTTGCAGGTCGTCTTTTACTGCGGCTAGCTGTGCGTTATCGGCATTAGCATCCACCCAAGCCTGGGCATCGGCCAGGAAAGCATCCACGGATTTACCACCGTTGCGGACCACTTTACGGCCAGCCAGGTCCAGCGCTTGAATACCGTTAGTGCCTTCGTATATCTGGGAAATACGGCAATCGCGAACAAACTGCTCCATACCCCATTCACGAATATAACCGTGGCCCCCAAATACCTGCTGCCCGGTAATGGTGGTGTCCAGGCCACGATCAGTAAAGAAAGCCTTAGCGACCGGCGTCAGTAGCGCCACCCGATCTTCCGCTTTCTTCTTGGCGTCCGCGTCTTCGCTGAACTTGGAGGTATCCAGCTGCATGCCCACATAGGCTGCCAGCGCGCGGCCTCCTTCATTGAGGGCGCGCATGTTCATCAGCATGCGACGCACATCACCGTGCACAATGATCGGATCCGCCGGTCCTTGCGGGTTTTTCGCACCAGTGGCACTGCGACCTTGTAGGCGCTCTCGCGCATATTCCGCAGCACTCTGGTAGCTAACTTCACCCAACCCCAAGCCCTGTAACCCGATGGACAGTCGCTCGTAGTTCATCATAGTGAACATGCACGCCAGCCCCTGGTTCAGCTCACCGATAATCCAGCCTTTGGCATCGTCGAAGTTCATGACGCAGGTGGCAGAGCCCTTGATCCCCATCTTATGTTCGATGGAACCACAGGTGACACCGTTGGCTTCACCCGGATTGTTCTCCGCATCAGGCAGAAACTTGGGCACCAGGAACAGGGAGATCCCTTTGGAACCCGCTGGCGCATCCGGCAGCTTGGCCAGCACCAGATGGATATGGTTACCGGTCAGGTCATGTTCCCCGCCGGTGATAAAGATCTTGGTGCCGGTAATATTGAACGAGCCATCATCGTTAGGCACAGCCTTGGTCCGCAAAATGCCCAAGTCCGTCCCGGAATGCGGCTCGGTCAGGCACATGGTGCCGCTCCACTCACCGCTATAAAGCTTGGGGAGGTACTGCGACTTGAGCTCTTTGGTGGCGTGAGCGTCAACCGCCAGGCAAGCGCCACTGGTTAGCGCCGGATACAAGGCAAAGGAAGAACAAGCGCTGTGCATCATTTCTTCAAACAGCACGGCCAGTGACTTGGGCATCCCCTGGCCACCGAAATCCGGGTTTCCGGAAAATGCGCTCCAACCGTTCTCGGCAAAGGTCTTGAAGGCATCCTTGAAACCCTCCGGGGTAGTCACCGCCCCATCGTTCCAAGTGCAGCCCTGCTCATCGCTGTTACGATTCAGCGGGAACAGCAGGCCTTCGGTCATCTTGCCCGCTTCTTCCAGAATGGCATCGGACAAATCCTGAGTCACCTCTGCAGTGGCTGGCATGGAGGCCCAGAGTTGATCCGCTTTGAACACATCATTGAGAACAAAACGCATGTCCTCAAGGGGGGCTTTATAGGTCGCCATTTGCACGTCTCCCGAAAGTTGGCAGGGTGCGAATTTTAGGCAGCCCTGCGGCCAGGTGACAGGCTTATTTGTGACCCAGCGTTCATATCGCGTATTTTGCCTGTTTATTGCCCTTGCTGCCGCCCCCTTCCACCTTCAGAGGCGTAATCGTGACGCTTTGAAGCGATGGCGCCCGCTTCTATAAATAGACACAAGACTCCCGGGAAGCATCAATTTGGTGCAGTATTAAGCACCAAATTGATGCTATTTCATTCTCGAATATCAGGACCCCCTTATGTCATCAGGGCTACAGGACTTTCTTCAGTATATAAAACAGCGCGACCCGGAACAGAGCGCTTTCCACCAAGTAAGCGAAGAGGTATTTCGCTCACTCTGGCCTTTTCTGGAAGAAAACCCGACGTATCGGTCCATGGGGTTGTTGGAAAGGCTTGTTGAGCCCGAGCGGGTGATTCAATTTAGAATCGCCTGGCAGGATGATAACGGTCAGGTCCATGTCAATCGTGGATATCGGGTACAGATGAACAGCGCCATCGGCCCCTACAAAGGCGGGCTACGCTTTCATCCATCGGTTAATCTGGACATCCTGAAGTTTCTCGCCTTCGAGCAAACCTTTAAAAACTCGCTAACCTCCCTGCCTATGGGTTCAGGTAAAGGGGGCGCGGACTTTGACCCCAAAGACAAGTCCGACGGTGAAATTATGCGTTTTTGCCAGGCGTTTATTACCGAGCTCTATCGCCATATTGGTCCCAACCTGGATATTCCTGCCGGCGATATCGGGGTCGGTGCTCGGGAAGTAGGCTATATGTTTGGCATGTATAAAAAGCTCACCAACGAATTCACCGGCACCTTTACTGGAAAAGGCTTCGCCTTCGGCGGCTCACGAATACGCCCGGAAGCCACCGGATATGGCTGCGTGTATTTCGTTGAAGAAATGATGAAAACCCGCCATAGCGGACTGGAAGGGGAAAAAACCGTGATCTCCGGTTCTGGCAATGTCGCCCAGTTTGCCGCCAGGAAAGTACTCGAACTAGGCGGCAAGGTGCTGACTCTTTCCGATTCCAGCGGCACCCTGTTTTTCCCACAGGGAATGACCGACGACGATCTTCTTCATATTAGCGAGCTGAAAAATAAACCCGGAGCGCGCCTCAGCGAAGCGATTCAAGATTTGAATGCTGAATACCTGGAAAGCCAGCGCCCCTGGCACATCCCCTGTGATATTGCGCTGCCATGCGCCACCCAAAATGAGCTTGACGGGGGCAACGCCCGCACCCTGATCAAAAATAATTGTCAGGTTGTTGCAGAAGGGGCAAACATGCCATGCACCCTGGAAGCCATGGACATCTTCCGCGATGCCCACATATTGTTTGCACCCGGCAAAGCCGCCAATGCAGGCGGGGTCTCGGTATCAGGGCTGGAAATGAGCCAGAACAGCTTACGATTAAACTGGTCTTCCGGAGAGGTAGACGAGCGACTGCATTCGATAATGCAGCGCATTCACCATTCCTGCATTGAGTACGGAACCGTAGACGGCACCACCGATTATGTTCGGGGGGCAAATATCGCCGGATTCGTCAAAGTGGCGGATGCCATGCTCGCCCAGGGAGTGGTGTAAGCGCTTTTTTTCAGCACCACCAAACAGGCGGACGGGCGCTATCGGCCGGCCCGCCTGTCCTCAGGTTGTCCCTGCTTAGCTTCAGGCTCCGGGCGAGTCCAAAGCCACGCGGCAGTCACCATCAATATTGCTGGAACACCCAGCTTTAACGCCACATGGGCCGCAGAAATCGCAATCATCATCACACTAAGCAACATCATTACAGACGCCGCTATTTTGGCCCGACGCGACACCGCGCCATGCTCTCGCCATTCACGGATACTGGGGCCATATTTAGGGTGCCCCAGCAGCCAGGCCTCCAGCCGGGGCCAACCGTGAGTCCCTGCCCAGGCGGCCAGTAACAAAAAGGGCACCGTGGGCAAACCAGGGATGACTACACCAATCCCCCCAAGCACCACGGACAATATTGCCAGCAACCGCCAGGCAATGATTTTAAGCATTGCGCACACTCCTGAAATGTCACAACAGCATGCATACAGCGAGAGCTCGCTGCAAAAGACCCAGGCCAGATATGACCTGCAGCCACCTTATGACACTGTTTCGACACGGCCACGTTGAATACTCCCTTGAGCATGACTATACCCAGGATAATAGTAAGCACACGATTTACAGGAAAACGTCCGTCTTCCTTCGCATCAATCCCATCAGCGCCGAAGAAGGGCCACAGTGAGATTGAAACTAAACCCAACGCACCCTACGGCATGCTCTCTGTCTCAACCAGCGGTCAAGCAGCCAAAAAAAACCCGCCATAAAGGCGGGCTCTTTATCAGCAGGAGAGACTTAGAATGCAAAGTGCTCGGCATCCAGGTCCATCATGCAGTCCAAACCACCTTCGATAGCGCCTTTATGGCCAGCCACGCGCGGCAGGATACGCTTAAAGTAGAAGCGCGCAGTACTGATCTTGGCTTTGTAGAAGTCCTCATCACCAGCACCAGCATCCAGCTGGGCTTGCGCGACAGATGCCATGCGCGCCCACAGATAGGCCAGCGTCACGTAACCAGAGTACATCAGGTAGTCCACGGAAGCGGCACCCACATACTCCGGACTCTGCATGGCCTGCATGCCGATGGCTTGAGTCAGCTCGCCCCATTCCTTGTTGTAGCCGGCCAGCGGCTCAACAAATTCTTTAAGGTCGCCATTCTCACCATTGGCTTCACAGAACTGGTGCACAATCTTGGTGAAGTTACGCAGGGCCTGACCCTGGGTCATCATCACCTTACGGCCCAACAAATCCAGCGCCTGAATACCGGTGGTGCCTTCGTAGAGAGTAGAGATACGGGCATCACGAACGTTCTGCTCCATGCCCCACTCACGAATAAAACCGTGACCACCGTAGATCTGCACACCGTGGTTAGCAGCTTCCAGGCCTGTTTCGGTCACAAACGCTTTTGCGATCGGTGTCAGCAGCGCCATCAGGTCGTCTGCTTCTTTACGTGCCGCGTCGTCTTTCTCCAGTTTCACCTTGTCGCCCAGCTGGGCACACAGGTAAACCAGTGCACGGCCACCTTCGGCGAACGCCTTGGAGGTCAGCAGCATACGACGCACGTCCGGGTGAACGATGATCGGGTCCGCCGGGCCTTCCGGGTTCTTAGGGCCAGACAGACTACGCATGGCCAAACGGTCCTTGGCGTAGGTCAGCCCGCCCTGGAAACCAATCTCAGCGTGCGCAACACCTTGAATAGCAGTACCCAGGCGAGCGAAGTTCATAAAGGTGAACATGCAGTTCAAGCCTTTGTTCTCTGGGCCGATCAGGTAACCAGTCGCACCGTCGAAATTCATTACGCAGGTAGCAGAAGCCTTAATACCCATCTTGTGTTCGATGGAACCACAGGTCACCGCATTGCGCTCACCCACACCGCCGTTACCGTCGGTCATGAACTTGGGCACGATGAACAGGGAAATGCCCTTGGTGCCTTTCGGGGCACCCGGCAGACGAGCCAGGACGATATGGATGATGTTCTCAGCCATGTCGTGCTCACCGGCGGAGATGAAGATCTTGGTGCCGGTGATGCTGTAGGACCCGTCCTCGTTAGGCTCAGCCTTGGACTTGAGAATCCCTAGGTCGGAACCACAGCTAGGTTCGGTCAGGCACATGGTGCCGGTCCATTCACCGCTGGTTAGCTTGGGTAGATAGCCGTTTTTCTGCTCATCGGTGCCGTGCTCTTCAATGGTGGCAACCGCACCATGGGACAGGCCCGGGTACATGCTCCAGGACCAGTTGGCAGAACCGGTCATTTCCGATATCGCGATACCGGCAGAACCCGGCAGGCCTTGGCCCCCGAACTCAGGATCACCACCCATGGCTGGCCAACCACCTTCCACGTATTTGACGTAGGCTTCTTTAAAGCCTTTCGGCGTGGTCACCACACCGTTTTCGAAACCACAGCCTTCCTCATCACCGGAACGGTTCAGGGGAGCCAGTTCGTTTTCAGAGAACTTGGCGCCTTCTTCCAGAAAAGCATTCAGCAGTTCGCTATTGATATCGTCCAAACCCAGGCTGGCGTAGTGGCCATCCAGATCCAGCACTTCATTGAGTACAAAGCGCATATCGCGCAGGGGAGCCTTGTAATCCGGCATCTCAAATCTCCCTTAAATTACCGGTGACAATGAGGCGGGCCATGGCTCGCCACTCTTTTAAGTGGGCTAATCTTAGGTCAGGGTTCTGGCATGCCTCCACCCCTATTTGTGACCCGCAAGTCAAACAAGCGTTTGAAACTGTCGTTTGCCCGCTAACCTCTCTGTTTTCAAAGACAATTACCGGCAAAGCGTAAAAAAGCATCCGTCTGCTTGCGATAAGCATCCAACCCACCGAGGTTTCGGTATACTCGCAACATTACCGTTTAGGAGTGGTGAAAATGCTAGATCCCAATCTGCTGGATATCTTGGTCTGCCCCGTCAGCAAGGCGCCGCTGATCTACGATGAAAAAAGCGCGGAACTGAAGTGCAAGGCCAGCGGCTTAGCCTATCCGGTGCGCGATGGCATACCCGTCATGCTGGAAGAGCAAGCTCGCTCCATGAGTGATAGCGAAGCCCAATCGCTGTAACTGATCGCCACCTAAAACACCTCGCCACAGGAAGGCCCACATGCATAAACGGCTTGTTTTCGCCCTGGCACTAGCCAGCTCCACGCTCTGCGCAGAAGAACCCGCCAGCCACGACGTGCCAGTGCCTGACCGCGCCCCCTCCAACATGACAGAAGACCAAAAGCTCAATAACTGCCTGCTGCGTGGTGCTCAGACGGCTAACGGCGGGGTGACATTGACGGAAATGCGCGGCTGGTGCACCAATGGTGAAGAGCGGAAGAAGATCAGCGCCCAGGAAAATGCACTGCGCGCTAGGCTGGCGCTGGAAAACACCACCCAGGGGAATCCTTTTGTCATCACCCCCCATCGCCGCAATTACCTGTTACCTTATAGTTACTGGTCTAATCGACAGTGGAACGACCCCACTAAAAACGACAGTGACCTACAGCCCTCCGAGGTGAAGTTCCAGTTATCGTTGAAAGCCCCTATCAAAGAAAAGATCTTCGATGACATTACCCTTTGGATGGCCTTTACCGGCACATTCTATTGGCAGGCCTATAACAGTGACCTCTCTGCCCCCTTCCGTGAAGTTAATTACGAACCGGAACTGTTCATAACTAAACCTATCGATTGGCAAATCGGCCCATTGGATTCAGAGTTGCTGACTCTCGGTTTAAACCACCAATCCAATGGTGAGGATGTCCCTGTTTCCCGTAGCTGGAATCGTATCTTCATGAACTATGTGTTCAAGACAGGGGACTATTACTGGTCTTTAAAACCTTGGTATCGCCTACCCGAAGATGAAAAAGATGACCCCACGGATGCGCGCGGCGACGATAACCCGGACATGGAGAAATACATGGGCAATTTCGAGCTGGAAGTCGCCCACCCGTTCGGCAATCAAGTCATCGCGCTGATGTTGCGCAACAACTTGCGCTCGGATAACAAAGGGGCGGGCCGAATCAATTACTCATTCCCGCTAAGCAAACGCTTCAAAGGGCTGGTGCAAGTTTTCTCAGGCTACGGGGATTCACTGATCAACTACGACGATTATGAAAACCGGTACAGCTTCGGGATCCTGTTGACGGATTCGCTATAGAAACAGCCCCAAGCTTCAATTAAACCACAGGAAGCTCTCTTGAAAGCGCGCGGTGGTTGGCAGCGTGACCAAGAGAGTTTTTCGGTGGCCCCGGTGTACAGGCCCGAGGTGTGGCTTGGGGCTCGCGCTTAATACCAGAGCGTAAACAGCAGTCGCGTTACCGTGGCGTCAAAGCTGTACAGCGGCTCGGTGCCCGGCGTAGTCTGCACCCGGATATCGCGGAAGTTATCGTAGTCGAAATTAAAATTGTCGACCCATAGGTGCAAACCGGCCTTATCAATAGCACCCCAATTGGGTTTACTGAACTGGAAGCCCACCCCCACACCAATCACCGTGGAAGAAAATTCACTCAACTCCTTATCCCGGGCCAGGAAGTTTCGGGAGTTCTGAAACGGGAACAGATCTGCATAAAAATCCGCATCGCTCTGCTGATAACTTCGGTAGCGGGTTTCCACGGTCCAGCGCTGGCCGATGGGTTGAATCAACTGAAGCTGCCAGCTAGTAGCATCAACATCCCAGGAATCGTTATACGTCCGGTACTCACCGTGCAATCCGGCGCGCCACGGCAGATAATAAGACAACCGGATCGCGGTGGCTTCACTGGTACGGGTATTGGGGTAGCGTTCCGGTTCAAAACTGTAGCTGTTAGCCGAGGTCAGGTAGCGCACAGACCGGTAGGGATTATTCAGATAACCCTCATCGGTAATCAATTCATGGGTGATGCTGCCGATCAGGTTTTTTGTCAACACTTGGCTCAACCCGATACGAAAATGCTGACGATCCGCCTCTTCAGCGAAGCTATTGTCATCGGTGCGGAATATTTCATCCCATCCTTTTGAATACCCTAAACTCAGGGTGGTCAGGTCACCGAAAAAATCCTGACTCAGGTCAAAATGCACCGAGTTCGCTTCGAAATCACTTTCCTCGCTGTTACCGTAACTCAATGAGTAAATCGCTTTGCCCGCCAGATAATCCACGCCAATACTTTTCTCTGTGCGCTCCTCCGAATACGAGCTGGCGCTAGTCACCACATCAATGGAGGCCGCCGACACCTTGTCTACATAATAGTTGGCTCGCACCGAGACTCTATCGGCAAACGATTTACGCACCAGCACCGAGGGGCCCTTGATATCCATGCCGCCGCCATCATAGCGATGATGCAATATGTCCAGGCGATCTTCCGGCAAGACCGCCGCTACCGAACTGGCAGCCAACAGCCATAGTGTAACCGCACGCAGAGCCCACATCAGTTGCATCCACAACCTCCACCGGCACTGCCTTCTGCTCCTCGCATGGCTTCACGGGCCTGATGCACATGGTGCATATAGTTATCCCCCGCCGGATTGGCCGCCGGGTTCATCACCGGGTCGGCCAGCCGGGCACGTTCGTAGGGCTTAAGCCAAGGTTTAACCGATGAGCAGCCACTGCTCAGGGCGACGGCGATCAGCAGAAATATCAGCACCGTGTTTCGCATTATTCGAGCACCAGTTCCTTCACTTCGGTCCGATAGTGGTCCATATACCCGTCTTTGTAGCCGCGATGGTGGTAACGCACCTCACCGTTGCGATCAATCAGCACCGTGGTTGGCATAGCATCCACTTGGTAGGTCTCGCTGGTGCTGTTGGTCGGATCAAACAAGACAGGGAAACTCACGGGAATTTTATCCAACAGCAGATTGGCCTGAGCACGATTTTCGTCCAAGTTTACACCGAGAATGGTAAAGCCATAGTCCCTATATTCACGGTATAACGCATCCAGCAAGGGCATTTCTGTACGGCAAGGTCCGCACCACGACGCCCAGAAGTTCAGCAACACCACCGTGCCCCTCAACTCACTGAGCTTGATGTTTTCACCACTGCTGGATTTCAGGGTAAAGTCCGGCGCCGGGCCAGTCACGTCTGCGTTCACCCCCAAGCCAAATATACATAGCGCTCCACACAGCAAACCTGCTAGGCATTTTTTCATTGCGCTTCCCCCTCACTTTATTTGCTTGCTTTTTTTATGGCCTTTTCGTGCCGAACTATTTCTTGTTCTCGCTATATTACTTGAGTTCAAAACAGCACAATTAGAAAAACACCCCAATACCCGCGGTCAGTTCCAGGTTGTGAGTGGTTTTGTTTTCGCCTAACACATCCAGACTGAAGATATGATCTTTCATGTCCACGCGCACCGCCATCCAGTCATTAATCAACAAACGGTACCCCACCCCCATACTCAACGTGAAATGCTCATCCCCCGCAAAATCGGTCATGCCCGCACCCCCCATCAAATACAGCGCATTATTATAGGCGCGGTTTTCCGTCAGGAAGGCTTCACCTGGCAGCACGTTATAGCCCACACCCACCTGATAGTAAGTATATTCACGCTCGTCATCCGTGAGCAGCTGCACTCCCGCATTCAGCGTTTCAAAGCTTGTATCCCCTGCTTCGGAACGCGCCAGACTACCTTCCAGGAACACATCTTCAGACAGGTGGTAATCCAACCTCAGGCCCACCAGCAGATCACTGCCGAAATCCTCAATGGAAAGGACCCCAGTGTAGAGTCCAATCTCGAAATTTTCCGCGTCAATATCCGCCTCTTTGATATGGCGGCGCTCAATATTCGGATCGAGAATAGATTCCGCATCCGCATCACGGACGGAAGCCTTACTATCGCCACTATTATTATCACTGCCCTGTTCCGCCGCCAGGCTTTGCAGTGGCAACAACAGGGAAGTCGTTAAAACAATACAGAGAAACCGAGTTTCCATTCTTCTAAATTCCGGTTGTCGTCTTCTTGGGTAAACAGCACATAGCTACGGTATTCGCCGCGGAGAACAAAACCCCGCGAGAGGTAGGCTTTCAGGCCAGCTCCGGCAAAGGAAAAATCCTCATCACGATTTTCCGGTGTCACTACCGTGGCCCGAGGCTCAATTTTGGCCCGCCCGGTACCCAGCATGACATAGGGAGAGACCCGCCAACGCGGGAACATCTCGTGCTGCAAATTAATATCGATCAATTTGTTGTTCGCGAAGTAGCCGCTGGCCTGGGTGAACATGGCTTCCGCGGACAAGTTTTCTGTCAGACGATAGCCCAACGCAACCGCTAATGAGGTTACCTGATCCAGCTCACCCATCAATACTGACGCCTGCCAGTGACCTGACTGAAATCCTTCCTGGCCCAGGTTCTTCATTCCCGGAGTTTGTTCGCTACCATCTAGGGTGGCAAGCAACGCGGCCCGTGGCACCCAACCGACACGACCACGCACGGTGCTGACTTTGATCCAGCCGGCTCGGCGGTACTCCAGAGTCAGTGGGGCATCGCGCTCCACAACGTGAAACACCGGATAACCGCGACCAGGGCCAGTGTGGATTTCCACAAATGGTTCCGCCACTTTGACACGCACCGGGGCGGCGTCCGATTTGGGTTCAGCCTTGGGCTCCGCCCACGCAGGCAGGACCGAAATCAGTGATAATAGGATTACAACAAGGCGCACCGGGTGCGTCTCCTTTCCAATACATTTCAGCGTACGGGGAAACCCCGCTCAGTTTTCCGGTACCCGGAAGGGGTCGTTATACAATTGCGCCCCCAGATCTATCCATTCAGCCAGCAAACGCTGTTCTGCCGCACTCAGCCAGCCCTCATGTACATTACCGGTTTCAAACCGATCAAAGAAGGCATTAGAGTTACGTGCCTGTCCGGCTCGAAGGGTCGCGGCTACCGCTACTGTCTCCATAACCGGCACTGGATTGTCATTGTTATCCAGAATCAACTCACCGTCTTCATCTATTTGATAAACCACATTACCGTCGCCATCGGTAACAATCACTAAGTTCTCCACTAAAGCACCCTCTTCGAGCACCAATTCGTTGTCATTGAATAACAACTCCCGGTAGCTAGTTGGCTGCTCTGGCTGATTCGGAGAAGCATCGCCAGTGAGCTCCAGCTGAGCCGGCGGGACTTGCAGCGCGTTCATGGCATCACGGCGGCTATGGCATAAAGAGCACGTATGGTCTTCCATAACGCCTCCAACCTCTTGCATCCGGGGTAAATCCCAAATGGGCTGGATATGGTCTTCGTAATGTATCACGGTGCGGCATTCCGGCTGCCACTGAGTCTGGCAGGCTGCGGTTGCGGGCGCCAGAGTCTCCAGATCAGCATAACTGAGCAGTAGTTCATCCGCTGGATCCGGTCCCGGATCGCTCCAGGCATCAAATGCCTGCATGTTGGTAGCCGGCCATTCACTTTCGGGCAGAAAACGGGCCAGAGCCTGGGCCATAGTTTCACCGGCATCGGCAAACGGCACCACATCTGCCCGGCTGTTGGGGAAGGGCTGCCCGGTAACTGGCGCGCCCTCATTAATCGATGGCGCCATGCCATCAGTGCGGCCATGGGGCAGAGGACTATTGTTCCGATGGCACCCCTGGCATTGCAAGGTTTCACCCGGACGCAAGTTCAGCCAAGCCCCATGGCGGCTTAATACGGACTTGCCGTCTGCATCCACTAATTGCAGGCCCAGAGGGGCATCCGCCGGCACCCTGGCACGCACGGAACCGTCTGGCTCTACTGGCACATAGCCGACAATTTCGCGCATGCCGAAGCTGGCCGAACGGCCAAACTGGGCGCCACTGATATCACGAACGTCTTGATTGGGAATCAGCACGCCTTTAGTGATACGCAAAAACCGCACCCGCCGCTGCGCAGGCGTCACCTGGGCCGGATCACTGAAATCGGCAATGGAATTGACGCCCGGTAGCCCAGGGTTCATGTAACTGGAAAAGCCACCATCCAGGTCGTAAACGCTGCGGATATCGATTCGCGCCATATTAGCGTCGGCGAGATCCTCATCCCGGTCGGCTGTCGGCACTACCGCCGCCATGCTACTGGGCGTGGCCACCGCGAGCTCAGTCACCCACAGCCCCTGCTGAGGCTGAACCACCGGCCGCTGCGTTCCTTCTGCTGGATTCAGAATCCACAGGCCGAAAGCCGGCTCGGCCTCCGGCAAGCCCCGCTGCAGGTATTCGTCGGTACAGGGGCGCAATAACGCCCCGTCCTGCAAGCGACAGGGTGACCAGGCCATCAGGTAACGCCCAGTGCCATCCTTCAGGCTGACCAGGTCCGCCAACCGTCCGGTCACCGAAACATTGCCGGTAAGGGTGGTGCCCGGCCCCGGCAACGCCTCTTCCGCCTGCCCCGCCACGCGGCCAAACAAGGGCCCCTCGCGGTTAACGAAATTATCGATATCGATAGCCACGGGCTCCATTTGCCCGGCAGCGGCCTCACGCAAACGGATGGCAGTGAGCAGACGCCCATCATCCATGAAAGATAAAGGCAAAAACTCGCGACGGGCATTGCCGGTAAGCGCATGGCTCTCCGCACCATAAAGCGGCGTCAGTGACGTTCCATCCGGATTGACCCGATAAAGATCGAAGCGGTCTTCATTGTCCTTGTTATCCCAGCGCAAAAAGACCACCCGGCCGTCTGCTTTCACCAACGGTGCCACATCGTGACTCATGTTAAAGGTGATCTGCTCGATATCGGAGCCATCCGGCTGCATCACATGCAGCGCAAAAGCGCTCACGTCACGGCCTTCTTCGAGGGGGTAAAACTGAGGCTTCCCTTCATCCAGCAAGCGTGCCCGGGCCTGCCGCTGGCGAGTGGAAGAAAACACGATGCGGCCATCTGGCAGGTAGGCGGGATAACGATCCTGGCCTTCTTCCGCCAGCAGGTTACTGCTGATCAGACGGTGAAGGGATTGAGACGAAAACGCATATTCCCACAGGTTCCACGTGGGCTGTTCGTCGTCATCTGCACCCTCGATTTCCGGTGCACGGGCAGCAAATAGCAGCCGCGCGCCATCCGGGCTAACGCTGATATCACGAATGTCATGACCATCGCCCAGCCGCGCCGTAGTCACATCCCGCGCCTTGGCTCGGGCGGAGGCACTGTCGCGGACCATCAGCCGAGCGCCCGCTTGGAAACCCGCCGGATCCTCCAGTGTCCTCTCGCCCATCTCAGCTGGAGGAGGTATGCGTTGCACATAGGCCACCGGAATCGCGGTGACTGTCGGATCCTGACTCTGCTCACTGTCATCCAGCCCCCCGCAGCCCGCAAGCACTGCCAGCAGAGCCAACCCCCCAATACGCATTGTTATTTTCACCCGCTCATCCGTATTTCTTATATTTACGTCAGTGTCACGAATATCTTCTTATATTTCTGGGCACCACTTCACAGAGAGTGGCGCAGAATGTCATAGAGAATACGAATGGGATACGGGGAATCTGTTCAACGGTAATACCATTACCACTACCGGCAATCATCTTGTCGTTACGGTGCTCATAAGAGAACAACAAGGATCAAGCCCATGAAAGGCTACCGGGGGATCATACTGATCGCACTCGCCATCGTGGTACCCACCACTGCCACGGCCAATAGCCGGGATCAGGCACAGCGCATCCACAATCGGCTGGCCGGCGTACCTGCCGATGCGGCGACATTGAGCGATATGACCGCTCTGATTGAGAGCAACAAAGCGGATGAAGCCGCCGAGCTGGCCATGGAGAACCCGGCCTTCTACAACGTCACCATCAAGCAGTTCGCCACCCCCTGGACCAACGAAGCCCAAGATGTGTTCGCACCGCTCAATGACTACACCGCCACTATCATCGGCGTCGTCCGTGATGAGATTGATTTCCGCCGCATTCTCTACAGCGACCTGCTCTACGTGGGCAGCGCCAGCCCAGCGGCCTCCCCCAGCAGCAATGCCCACTACGTGGCACTGGAAAATCAGCATGCGGACCTGAGCACGGCACTCACCGAAAGCAGCCAGGCCAGCCAATACGGCACTCCCGCCGAAGCCGTGGCCGGCGTGCTGACCACCCGCGCTGCCGCCAACGCCTTCTTTTATGCCGGCACCAACCGGGCCATGCTGCGTTTTACCATGATGAATCACATGTGCCGCGATCTGGAACAGGTCAAGGACACCACCCGCCCGTCCGACCGTATCCGTCAAGACATCAGCCGCAGCCCCGGTGGCGACAGTCGCATTTTCCGCAACAGCTGCATCGGCTGTCACAGCGGCATGGACCCGCTCGCCCAAGCCTTTGCGTATTACGACTGGGAAGGCGACCAAGAAGGGAATGGCGGCCGCATGGTCTATAACAACAGTAATGATCCCAACACCGGCAGCCGGGTGCAGGGCAAATATCTGATCAACAGTAACAACTTCCCTTGGGGCTACATTACCCCGGATAACCGTTGGGATAACTACTGGCGCAAGGGGCCCAACGCCAATCTGGGCTGGGACTTGAGTCTACCCGGCAGCGGGGAAGGGGCCGCCAGCATGGGCAAGGAGCTGGCTCACAGCGAAGTGTTCGCCACCTGCCAGGCAGAAAAAGTGTTCCAGACCGTCTGCCTGCGTAAACCCGCCGACAACGCAGACACCGCCGAACTGGTCAACATGACGAATCACTTCAAGAACGATAACTACCGCGTGAAAACCCTGTTTTCCGATGCGGCCACTTACTGCATGGGGGAGTAACGGATGACCAACTTCCAGCGAACGGACTGCCGCATTCCCGCCCTGCTAGCCGGTCTGCTTTTCACCTTGCTTAGCGGTTGTGGTGGCAGTGGCAGCGGTGCAGATACTCACTCCAACGTAGATACCAGCGACAGCGATAGCGGTGTCAATTATACCGGCCCCGCCCCCCGCAACGCCGACACCTCCGCTTTCAAGATTTATATCTGGAATAACCTGGTGAGCGAACAACGTTGCGGCGCCTGCCACCGCAACCAGCAACCCGATTTCGTGCAAACCGGTGATATCAACGCGGCCTACGCCGCCGCCAACCCGCTGATCAATCTCAATCAGCCAGCGGCATCGCGCATGGTGCAGAAAGTGGCCGGTAACCATAATTGCTGGGAAGCCGATCCACAGATCTGCGCGGACCAGATCAGTACCTGGATCAGCGCCTGGGCAGGAGAAACCGTGGGGCTGGGCGGCGGCACCACCGAACTGAATACACCACCACTGTACGATCCAGGTGACAGCAAGAATTTCCCGGTGGACAGTGGGCTGTTCGAAACCACTGTCTACCCGCTGCTGGAACCGCATTGCAGCGAATGTCACCAAAGCGATGCAACCACTGCCCAGGCCCCCTATCTAGCGGCCAATGACGTAGACGAAGCCTACAGTGCTGCGCAAAGTAAAATTGACCTGAATCAGCCGGAACTCAGCCGCTTGGTGGAGCGCCTGCGCGAAGATAACCATAACTGTTGGAGCGACAGTTGCAGCGATGATGCTGACGATATGGAAGACGCCATTCATGACATGGCCAACAACATTACTGCCACCGCCCCCGATGACGATCTTGTGCTGAGCAAGGCACTAACCGTGGACGAAGGCACCCTGGCCGCAGGCGGCGGACGCTACGAAAGCAACGTAGTGGCCCGCTATGAGTTTAAGACCGGGGAAGGGCTCATCGCCTACGATTCTTCCGGCGTCGATCCGGCCATCCACCTGCAATTCAGCGGTGATGTGGCTTGGGAAGGCGGTTGGGGCATTCGACTCAACGGCGGCAAGGCCCAGGGCAGCACCCAAGCCAGCAAGAAACTCACCGATCTGATTGCCGCCACCGGAGAACTGACCCTGGAAGCGTGGCTGGTGCCCGCCAGCACCGGTCAGGGCGACGCTCACATCATCAGCTACTCCGCTGGCACCATGGCGCGTAACCTGACCTTGGCACAGGGCGGCAGCAACTACGTCACCTACCAGCGCATTGGCGAAGCTACCGACAGCAACGGCGAACCGCTACTGGCCACCGCCAACGATCCGCTACAGGCTAGCCTGCAACATGTGGCGGTGACTTTTGACCCCGTAAACGGCCGGCGGATCTACATCAATGGTGAACGTAATGACACCACCGATCCGGTCACCCCGGGACTGCTCAATACCTGGGATGACACCTTTGCCCTGGTGCTCGGCAACGAAGCCTCCAGCGATCGGCCCTGGGAAGGCGTGATCCGCTTTGCCGCCATTCATAACCGGGCACTTACCGGGGAACGCATTCGCACCAACTTTGCTGCCGGTGTCGGTGAACGCTACTTCCTGCCGTTTTACATCGGCCACCTGATTGACCAGCCCGGCGCCTACCTAGTGTTCGAAGTGTCTCGCTTCGATAATTACAGCTACCTGTTCGCCGCCCCCTACTTTATCAACCTGGAGCAGCAGATAGTGGAAGCCGAGGTGGCCCTGCAAGGCCTACGCCTCGGTGTGAATGGCCGGGTACCGGATGTGGCCCAGTCCTTTGCCATGGTAGACACACTGATTGGCGGGGATGGTTACAGCGAGCAAGGCGAAACACTCTCTCGCTTGGGCACGCTACTGCCGGTAGAACAGGGCCAGGAAAACGATGAATTCTTCCTCACCTTCGAACGTCTGGGCAGCCATACCAATGTGCACACGGACCCGCAGCCCCTGCCACTGACGCCGAACCAGTACGGCGAGCAGCCGTTGCCCGGCCTGCGCAACTTTGCCGAAATCAACGCAACCATGAGCCACCTAACCGGCGTACCGGAAGGTTACGGCGAGGTGCCGGAAACCTACCTGCGGCTGCGCGCCCAGTTGCCCAGCGAAGAAAACATCGAAGCCTTCCTCACCGCTCATCAAGTGGGGGTAGCCCAACTGGCGATTGAGTACTGCAATGCGCTAGTGGAGGCCGAACGCAACAGCGACGTCAGTATTGAGCCGTTGTTCGTTGACATGAACTATAACCTCGGCGCCGACACTTTTAGCCAGCAGAACTGGAAAGACTGGGTCATTTCGCCGCTGTTTGATCGCATGGTCGGCAACGGCCAGGCCAGCCAACCGGACCGCAACGGCGTAGAAAGCGAGCTGGAGAACCTGCTGTTTGATACCAACCTCACCCAGTGCAGCAGCGATTGCGTGGTGCGCACTGCCACCGCCACCAAAGCGGCCTGCGCCGCCGTACTCGGCAGTGCCACCATGCTGTTTCAGTAAGGGGCCAAACCATGAGAAGAGTGATGAAAAAACCACAGGCATTGCACCCCGACGCACCCCTATTGAATCTGGGCCATGGCAGACCTATTAGCCGTCGTGACGCCCTTGGCCGCGGTCTAGTCTCCGGCGCCGCCTTCGGCAGCATGGGGCTATTCGGTCTGTTTAGCAGCCCCCGGGACGCCATGGCTGCCCTACAAGGTGACCTGGAAACAATTAAAACCGATTGCGGTATTCTCGGTGCCGGAGCAGGCAAAATTCCCTTTATCTGTTTCGATCTGGCTGGTGGCGCCAATATAGCCGGATCCAACGTGCTGGTGGGCGGCCAAGACGGACAGCTGGATTTTCTTAACAGTGCAGGCTACTCCAAGCTCGGGCTGCCCCGCGACATGGCCCCCAGCAGCAATCCCAGCGTGGTCAACACCGACCTAGGGCTGGCGTTCCACAGTGATTCTCCCTTCCTGCGCGGCATTCAGGAAAGAGCCCCAGGCGCCATGGGCAACGTGAATGGCTGTGTGATTCCGGCGCGCTCCGAGAACGACACTGCCAACAACCCCCACAACCCCCTATATGGTATTTTCAATGCCGGCGCCGATGGCGAGCTACTGTCACTGATCGGCTCAAGCAGCTCTTTGTCAGGCGGCAACTCCATGGCCCCGGACGGTTCCATCATCGCCTCAGCCCGCCCCACCAAGGTCGACCGTGGTACCGATGTCACCGGCTTAGTGGACACCGGCAAGCTGGTGGGCCTGCTATCCAAGGACGATGCAGTATCGGTAATGGAATCCATCGCCCGCATCAGCCATAAGCGCATCGATCGTATCGACAGCGGCCTCACCGACGCCAACCGCCGCGCCAACTTGCGCGATCTGTTGCGCTGCGGCTATGTGGAAGCTGCAGACATTACCGATCGCTATGGTGACCCCTCCGCCCTGAATATTAGAGAGGACATGGACATCCTGAGCATTTTCTCAGATGCAGAATTGAATGACCGGGAATTCCAGAAAACCGCCTCCATCATGAAGCTGGTGATCAATGGCTACGCCGGCGCCGGCTGCATTTCCATGGGGGGGTTCGACTACCACACCGGCGAGCGAGGCACCGGAGAACAACGCGACCTGCGCGCTGGGCGCTGCATGGGCGCCTGCCTGGATTACGCCCGCCGCCGTAACATGCCATTAATGATGTATGTGTTCAGCGATGGCTCTGTGTCTAGCAACGGGCGTATTGATGATTCCGCTAATGGCCGCGGCAAAGGCGAATGGACCGGTGATAACTCTTCGACTGCCGCATCATTCTTCTTGGTCTACAACCCCAACGGCCGGCCGACCCTGAACACCAATGGCGCCAGCGCTGAGAATCATCAGCAACTGGGCTGGATGCGCAGCGATGCCTCGGTGGAAACCGCCGGCACCCCGGCGGCCAACAACGTCAATCTGCTAGCGGAAACCGTGTGGCTGAACTACATGGCCCTGCACGGTGCAATCGGCGACTTCAGCACCCGCTTCCCTAATCACAGCTTGGGCAACGCTGCCTCGCTAGATAAGCTGGCGGCCTTCAACCCCATCGTCAGCGGCCCGGTGCTTCCTTCTTCCGACTGATCCAGCCTGTGGGGGGCAGCACAACGCCGTTCCGATAGGTACACTACTGTGCCTCACACCGGCTGATAAACCGAAGACGACTGACATGGTTTCGTTTACCTACCCTCGCCGCCTGATCACGCAAATGATCGCTCCCCTGCTTGTGCTACTGGCCCTCCCCACCCACGCTCAGTGGCAACAACAGGACTGGGATGTGATGGGCACCCGGGCCAGCATCACCCTCTGGTCCGAGCAGGATGCGACGCCGTTGTTTCTGGCGTTGAAAGAAGAAATGGCACGTCTCAATACCCTTCTATCCCCCTGGGTGGAAACCAGTGAGCTGGCTCGGGTCAATGCTCGAGCCGCCGAGAAAACCCAAACTATCAGCGTCGAGTTTTACCAGTTACTAGCGCGATCACTGGATTATTACCAGCTCACTGATGGCGCATTCGACATCACCTTTGCTAGCGCCGGCCACCTGTACGATTACCGCGAAGGTACGGCACCGAACGACGTGGCATTGGCCAACGCTCGTCGCCATATTGGCGCGGACCGCATTGAGCTTACGGCACCGGACAAGGTGCGTTTCCGTGACGCGGGCACCCGCATCGACCTGGGCGGCATCGCAAAGGGATACACCATTGATCAGGGCATTGCCCTACTGAAAAAGGCCGGTATTGAACATGCCTATCTGTCATTGGGTGGTGACAGCTATGTGCTGGGCGATCACCGGGGTCGGCCTTGGGAGGTGGGCATTCAACACCCGCGCAACCAACAGGACATCGCCATGAAACTGCCCATAGCAGACCTTGCCATGTCCACATCGGGGGATTACCAGCGTTACTTTATTCAGGATGGCCGGCGCATTCATCACATCCTGTCGCCAAAGACCGGTAAAAGCATCGACGGGCTGGCCAGTGTCACCGTGTTATGTGCCGACAGTATCGATGCCGACGCTCTGTCCACCAGCGTTTTTGTTCTGGGTGCGGAAAAAGGCCTAGCGCTGATCAACCGCCTACCTGACACCTCGGCCATCATTATCGACCGAGACGGCAACGTAACCTATTCTGACGATCTCATTGGCGGCTGAAAATGGCATGTCGAATTACGCCTTTCAGGCTAATTCGACATCACTGCCTACTTTTGCGCACTCCGCCCCACCTCACCCCTTCTCTTCAGCGCACTCCCGGCCCTGCTAAGCAACGCAAAACCCGAGGGTTCAGGTTATCCAGCCAGCCGTTGCGGAGGTCACCGGGAAGAGCCCATAGGGGGTTGCAGCTCAAAAGCAGGTGCCTGGGGAGCGGATTCATCCGGGGTTAGCTCGCGCTCACGGTTGCGGCGCAAAACGTTGTGATACAGATCAGCCAACCCTTCATGTGCCGCCGCACTGAAGCGCTGCACCCGATTACGGGTCTGCGTAACTTGCTGATAGGCGGACGCCTGCAATCCATACTGTTGCCGGCGCATCAGCACTTCGCCACGTCGCTGCAGGCTAACCAGCTCACCGGTCAGCTCATTCAGTTCTTGCGCAAAATGTTCCAGTCGCGTGGAACGGGATGTGGCAGCCAGCACACGGCTACGCAAAATGCGAGTCTGCTCCAACAGCCCATCAACGTCATTAAGCTCCTGCTGGCGCTGCCACTGACGCGGCACAATGTTTTCCTGCATTTCCCACAGTAATACGCCTTTGTAGAAATCCAGCTTGGCAGCGACATCCGGGCGTTTACGCTTGCCCCAGCCCTCGATACGTTGCCGGGCATTCTGCTGGGTTTCCCACAATGTGCGCTCTTGATCGGTAGCAAAGGGCAACGGGTCCTGTCTGGAAACTGCATCCGCGTAGCGACGTTGCAAACGGGTCAGGCGTTCCTGGAAATCTTGCTGCGACAACTCCTTCAATAACGCCTTGGCTGCTGGTCGCGTTTCATCCTGCTTACGCCGGTGCGCCGCCATCAATGTTTCGAAGGCAGGCAGCTTTTTTTGCCACTGGGAGAGCAGATTTGTCTGCCGCAGAAGTTCGTGATAATTGTTCCAGCCCAACTGAAATTCGGTGGTGGCAAACCATTCATAAAACGTTGGAAAACTTTCCACTCGGCGGGGGAGAAACGGGGGCACCGGGTCCATGGCGGTGGACCAGCTGGGCTCGCCCACCATGGCGGCAAACCACTCGCCGCTGGCAATATTGGCCTCTACTTCCAGCAAGTATTGCTGCAAGCCGTCAAAGCGTTCCAGTGCGGTATCGAATGCCTGTTTGGCAGAACGCTGGTCACCCATTTGTTCGTACAGATAGGGGATAGCCAATTGAGCTTCCTGCACCGGCAGGCGCTGGATCGATTTCTTGTCCAGCTGCTGTAATACCGGCAATGCCTTGCGGGGCTGGTTTTCGATCAGGAGGGCGCGGGCATACAGCAACAGGGAAATGTCCGCAAACGGGCCTTCCAAGCGGGCGTCTTGCAACAGCGCCAGCGCTCGGTCTTCCTGGTCGCTGCGCAGCATATAGATCGCCAGCGCCAGCATGGCCTTTTCCTTGATCGCATTCACTTGAGCATCACCTGGCGGCAAGTTAGCCAGCTGCCAAAGCCACTCCTGACCCAACCCAGGGTGCTTGCCGTTGATCCAGCTGATCGCCAGATTATAGCGAAGATAGGCATTAAGCGGGTGGTCTTCGGAGAACGCATCAAGGAGCTCAGCTGCTTCCTCGTAGCGCTCCAGTCGCATCAATATCCGTGCCCGCAAACTGAAATACACCTCATCGAGTGTGTCTGGCGGCTCGCCCACCTGATTATCCAGCATGGCCAACGCCTGGGTATACTTCTGCTGCCGGTAATACAGGCCCGCCAAGTGAATCCAAGCGCGCTGGGCAACCTCTCCGCTCACCTGAGTGTCGAGCAGGCGACTGAATACCTGCTCTGCGTCTTCAGGCATCCCGTAAGCGCTGTACATCGCGCCTAGCAGCACTTCCAGATCCGTCTTGTGAATATCCACCTCGCCCCGCTCCAATGCCATCTGGGCACGGGTCAGGGCGGCAAAATAATCCCCTTTTAAATACAGATAGGCCACTTCACCGTAGGCCAGCTCCTGAACCTGGTGAGGCTCATCCAACCGGGCCCAGCTCAGCGAGCTACACAGCAATAGCCCCACCGCCAGCCCTTTCAAGCATCCGCGCATTGGCATAAATGACTCTCAGCGCCAGTCGCGAAAACGAAAACGCGGCTGTTGCTTGGCGGGATCGTCTTCGATATGCAGCTGAATGAAATGACGCCCGTGGTTTTTGTCGAAGTGCCCGGTTACCCCCTGGCGCATTTCCCTGCCGGAAGGCCCAGTGCCAGTAACAAAAGCGATGAGTTCATGATCACCGTTTTTCACGTTGGCCAGCGCCAAGCGCTGAACCGCACCATTTTTCAGGGCGCGGATTTCCTTTTCCGTGTAAAGATGACTGGTCAGCACTTCGCCATCCAGTTCCAGCGTAATGCTGTCCGGCTGGAAAAAGTACCCCACATCTAAAGAGACATACACGCCAACTTGAGTGTCTGCAGGAAATAACAGCTCTTCTTCGAGCAATAACAGGCGTTTGTTGACTTCCAGCACGTCACGTTTGAAATCAGCCAGATCCTTGTCCAGATCAGCCCCGTGCAGCTGGGCTGCAGCCAGCATCAACAGCAAAATGAATGCGCGGCGCATGTGCGCTCCCCCAGTGTTAGCGTTTATCTGCATTGTTTTCAAATACGTTGTTAGGGAATCTACCATAGCTTGCCGGCTTTGGCTGTTGCGATTGTCACAGCCTGCCGGGTACAAATTTGCGACATCTGGTACTTGCCTTCCCCCCGATGATCACGCGATGATTCATGATGCCGAATGATTCTATCATCCGGCTCCCGTGCCGGCGGCCTGATTATAATGCCGCACCACAGGCGCCCCGCAAGGGGCGCGGTGGTGTGGCCACCGATCGGGCCGTCCGGCACGCATTATTCACCGCACCCTCTTACTATCGCCCATACAGCGCCTCCCCTCGCTTAAGCCTTTCACCCCCCCACTCTGGCAACTTTCCGGTTATGCTGGTCTCTAATAGCCAGCTAGCAACGCCTAAAAATGGAGTAAATGAATGAATAAAGCGGTTTCTCTGTGGATGGCCATGGGCCTACTGATCTTGAGCGGCTGCCAGAGTTTGGCCGGCCTGGAATCTCCAGAAATCAGTGTCTCCGGTATTAATCTAAACAACTTCAGTCTGTTCGAACAGGAATGGGGCCTCACCCTGCGGGCACAAAACCCCAATGACCGGGAGCTCACCTTCAACAGCCTAGACTACGAGATCTACATTAACGGGGAAAAGTTTGCCCGCGGCCTCACCAACGAAAGTATTACCTTGCCGGCCATGGGCGATGCCCAAGTGACCACCACTATTACCACTAGCTTGCTGAGCAGCCTGCAGCAATTGCAGAAAATTCAGCAAAACCAACACCAGCCACTACAATACCGTCTGGTGGGCAAAGCACGGGTTGCTGGCGTACCGATTCCCTTGTCTTTCGACAAGGAAGGGGAAATGAAACTACCGGCCATGCCATAAGAAAGACGTTGTTATCACGGAAGGCACCCATGAAAACGCGGCTTCACTTGAGAAATGCGGTTCCCTCTATGGCAAAAGGGTGCATCTCCGATGCCCACGCCGAAACCGGGCATGGCCGCTGGTTGGCCTCGCATCCTTGGGGCAACCTCAGAATCCTGCAGGCATACCGGGGCCGGCACGCCCTGCTTCAGCAAAGACCACCTGCCTACGCACGCGGGTAATGGCTCGCTCTACTGTCAGGAGATTCCCTTTAGTGTCCGAATTTCACAGTGTTGTGTCCCACAATGTCATAAACAAGGCATTTAGGTATCGCTACAGTGGAAAGTAACGTTATTAACCGGATTGTTTCCCATGCAAGCAACGCACAACGTGGTCATTATCGGCGCCGGCTTCGGCGGATTGGGCATGGCCATTCGCCTGAAGGCCCAGGGCCTAGATGACCTGCTGCTAATTGAAAAAGGTCACGATGTTGGAGGCTGCTGGCGAGATAACACCTACCCGGGTGCCGCCTGTGATGTGCCTTCGCACCTGTATTCATTCTCTTTTGAGCGTCACTACCCATGGAGCCGTCGCTTCGCGCAGCAAAAAGAAATTTTTGCCTACCAGCAATACTGCGCTCGCAAATACGATCTATACCGCCATATCCGCTTCAATGTAGAAGTGGCAGAAGCCCGTTTTCTGGATGACGCCGGCCTCTGGGAAATCACTATGACCAATGGCGAGGTCATCACCTGCCGAGCGTTGATAACCGCCACTGGCCAGCTCAACCAACCAGCCTACCCGCCACTTCCGGGAATTGAAGATTTTAAGGGCCCGCATTTTCACAGTGCTCGCTGGAACCACGATGAGGATCTTACTGGTAAAACCGTAGCCGTGGTGGGTACTGGCGCCAGCGCCATTCAGTTCGTTCCCCACATTGCCAAAGTGGCAGGCAAGGTCAAACTGTTCCAGCGCTCCGCGGCCCATGTGATTGCCAAACCGGATCGCGCCTACCGCAAGGCCGAGCACTGGATGCTGAAAAAGCTGCCACTGACCCAGACCCTGGATCGCATGCGCATCTATGCGGCCAATGAATCACGGGTGCTGGGGTTTACCTCCTTCCAAAAAGCCATGGCCTTCTACGAATGGCTGTTCGCCCGGCACCTGAAAAAACAGATTAACGACCCGGCACTGCGTAAAACACTAACCCCAGATTACCCCATGGGCTGCAAGCGCATCCTGATGTCCAACGATTACTACCCCGCGCTGGCCCAAGCGAACACGGAAGTGATCAACTACGGCATTGATGCGGTGGATGAGAAAGGCCTTACGGATAGTAGCGGCACTCACCACGATGTGGACGTAATCATCTACGGTACTGGCTTCAAGGCCACCGATTTCCTTACCCCAATGAACATTACCGGCCGCAACGGCAAAGACCTGAATAGCGCCTGGCAGGACGGTGCAGAAGCATACCTGGGCATTACCGTACGTGGCTTCCCAAACCTGTTCATGCTCTATGGCCCCAACACCAACCTGGGCCATAATTCGATTATTTACATGCTGGAAAGCCAAATCCATTACGTTCAGCAATGCTTGGCAGAAATGGAAGAACAACAACTTCATTCCATGGAAGTGCGCGAAAGCGTGCAGGCGCGTTTCAACGACAATGTGCAGCGCAAAATAAGCGATACCGTTTGGGACAAGGGCTGCCACAGCTGGTACAAAACCGATAGTGGCAAGAATACCAATAACTGGCCTGGTTTCACTTTTGACTACCGCCGCCAAACCCAACACCTGGAACTCAGCGACTACGAGTACACAACCCTATGAGCCTGTTTGTTGATCGCATCAGCCGTAGCCAGTCAACATTGCAACAATTACTGGCCGGCACGTTACGCCAGTCCCTTGCTCTGTTATTTAAACCCGTAGCCAACCCGCGCTTCAGTTTTACCACGCAACGGCGCTGGATGGACCTCATGGCCCACAGCACCCTCAAGGCCGGAGGCATCGCCAGCCATGATAACGCGCTGGGAAATGTACCTTGCCGCCACTACCAACCACTACATGCACAGAGTACCGTGCTCTATTTGCACGGCGGTGGCTACGTGGCAGGGAGTCCGGACAGTCACAAGTCCATCACCTCGCATCTGGCCAAATTCGCCAATGCCCATGTGGTGGTGCCGGATTACCGGCTCGCTCCGGAACACCCCTGCCCTGCCGCCATCGAAGATGCCGTTGCGGTCTACCTGGCCCTGCTGAACCACGGGGTGAGCCCCGCATCTCTAACCTTGATGGGCGACTCCGCAGGAGGCGGGCTGGCACTGGCCACGCTGCAAGCGTTGAAAAACCGCGGTAAGCCGCTACCCAGTAGCGTTATTCTGTTCTCTCCCTGGGTGGACCTAACCTTGGGACAGCTCTACGACACCGACCGAGATATCATGCTAAGCCATAGCTGGCTAGCCAGCGCGGCGCAAGCCTATGCGGGTAATGATACCCGCAATGTCCAGTGCTCCCCGCTGTTCGGCGAGCTGGATGAATTGCCCCCCACGCTAATCCAGGCCGGGGGCGATGAAATTCTGCTTAATGATAGCCACCGTTTGTGCGCCGCCTTAAACGAAGCAGGCACCCCCACGCGGCTACAGATTCACCCGCAACGCTGGCACGATTTTCAATTACACGCGGGGGTACTTGCAGACGCGGATCACGCTCTAATGACCTGCGCACGTTTTATTCACCAACACGCAACCCATAACCATAACCATAAAAAGGACGCTAGCGCATGAAACGCATCATGATTACCGGCGCCGCCAGCGGCATTGGTTTGGCCACCGCCACCTTCTTTCATAACAAGGGCTGGCAGGTAGGCCTTACCGACATCAATGAAACCGCCTTGGCCAAGCTCGCCAGAAAACTGGATGGCAGCTGGTACCGACGTCTGGATGTGACTGAAGCGATGGCCTGTCAGAAAGCCTGCGAGAGCTTTTCTCAAGGCAAGGGTTTTGATGCACTCTTCAACTGCGCAGGGGTTTTGCGCATGGGGCATTTCGAAGACATCAGTGCCGAGCAGCATAAACAAATTATTGATATCAATGTCACTGGTTTGATCAACATGTCCTTGGCGGCTCAACCCCATCTACAACTGAGCACCGAACCCGCAGTGATTAACATGAGCTCCGCCTCTGCGCTCTACGGGGTGCCGCATCTAGCGTCCTACTCCGCCAGCAAGTTTGCCGTACGGGCACTCACCGAAGCCCTCAATATCGAATGGGCACGCCAAGGTATTCGCGTGGTGGATATCATGCCCCCCTTTGTGAAGACCCCGATGATCGAGGGCGCCATTTTCCGCGCCCCGGTAGTGGACCGATTGGGCGTCAATCTCACTGCAAAAGACATCGCCGCTAAAGTCTGGATAGCCGCGAATGAAAACGTGCCGGTGCACAATCCTGTAGGACGTACATTTAAGTTAATTAAGTTGATGGACAAGGTATTACCCAGTTTTTCCACCAAGCTGACGATGACATTTCTTAGCCGCGAATAGAGACGCGGCAGGCTTCAAGCTGCAACACAACGGAAAATAGTTTGCGTATTGAAAAACAGGGGCCGCGCCCGAACTCTGGCCGTGGCCCCTGTGCCCTGGAAACCGAAAAACGGTTATACCCTGTTGTTACTTGGGTCCTGGAGCTACTTCGGCGACCGAGGAAAACGGATCTTGATTTTGCGGCGACCCCATTCACGGGCGGCCTGTAAGTCTTCCCCCATATAAATATCAATTTTACGCTTCCAACGCCGGTGCATCTTGTCCTTCACTCGCCAGACACCCGGCAAGCCTTCGATGGTGACTTCGGCATTGTGTGTGAGCCCCATCGATATCAGATCACGAGACACGGCAACGGCCTGCATCCCCGGCTTTAACCGGTCGCCCCAAGCGGCAAGCGCATGGTCGTTACCCGCCCCCTGCCCATGCAATGAGTTATAGGCCGAGGCAGTCACCGTCAATTCTACCAATGGTACCGGAAACGCTTTTTCTGCTTCGCAACGGGACACCAGCGCAGTGGTAAGCACGAGCACCAATGAAAAAAAGGCCGCATTCACTCGCCGTTGCAAAGGCTCTGTTACGCTCATGACATGACTCTCCACTTTATTCGTTCTGTTATTCGCCTTTCTTTTATTCTTTTTACCGGGGTACTGATGGCTGCGTGTAGCGCTTATTCCGAAAAACAATCCAAGGACACCAGTATACCTGAGCCTCTCACCAATACTGTGCGGGAGTGGGCGCCTGCTGGCACCCCACGGGGGGTCATCCTCGGCTTGCACAGTTTCGGGGATTTCGGCGCCGCCTTTGAACAGGTTGGCCCTTGGTTTGCCGAGACCGGCTATCTGTTTGTGGCCTATGACCAGGCAGGCTTCGGCGACCGGTTACAGCAAGGTCGCTGGGCCGGTGAGCAGGAACTGATAGACGACGCGGCGACACAGATTCGGCGATTGCACCAGACCCACCCGCAGCCCCTGTTTGTGCTCGGTGAAAGCTTGGGCGGCGCCGTCGCCATACTCGCGGCCCAACAACAACCGGACAAGGTCGCCGGGCTGATACTGGCCGGGCCTGCGGTGCGCGAAGGGATTCGTTTTCGGTATGGCTGGAATGCAGCCATCGCCACCGCCGCCACCCTGGCCCCGGGCTACCGACTCACCGTTGAGCGCAACGCTGACGACCCCAGCCTATCACCCACCAGTGCGCAACGGCTGGCCAAGGATCCCCGCGTCATGCGAGAAGTGCGCATGGACGCATACTGGGGCCTGATCAAGCTAGCCGACAGCGCCAGTGATTCCGCTAACCACCTCAACATCCCAACCCTACTGCTGTACGGAGGCAATGACCATTCCGTCCCCGAGGCCGGCATTGTGAATCTGCGCCAGCATTTATCTGCTAACGACCAAGGGAAATACCGGTTCTATCCGCAAGCGCCACACCTGTTACTTCAGAGCCGGGAGTGGCAGCGAATCTGCAAGGATATTGCACAGTGGCTTACTTGGAGCCAAGCACCACAGAAAAACACGCAAAATGGCCTGACCGGCTCCACCCCGCCCTGTGAGGCCTGTTAAGCTGGTAACACACCGACAGGAAACAGGGTAAAGATAACATGAGCAAACGCGTACTGATCACCGGCGGTAATTCCGGCATTGGTTTCTGCACGGCAGAACAGCTAGCCGCGCGCGGCGCAGAGGTCATCCTCGCCTGCCGCGACCAAACCAAAGGCCAAGCCGCCATTGCCAAAATCAAGAACGCTCATCCGCAAGCAAAAATACGCCTATTTGCGTTGGATCTGGCAGATCTTGACCAAGTCCGTGATTGCGCGGCTCAGCTCTATCAAGAACTGGGACACATAGATGTCTTGATCAACAATGCCGGCGTGGTTCCGACCCGTCAGGAATTTACCAAAGACGGCTATGAAATGCAGTTCGGAGTGAATTATCTCGCTCCAGTACTGTTCACCCACCTAATGCTGCCGCTGTTAAAAAAAGGCACCGCACCGCGTATCCTCCACGTTGCCTCTGTGGCTCACTGGCTAGGCCGTATCAATAAGAAAACGTGGAAGGGCCGCAAACCCTATCTGATTATGGATGCTTACGGGCAGTCCAAACTGGCCAACATCCTGTTCAGCAATGTGCTTGCAGACCGTCTGAAAGAAATTGGCATTACCAGCAACGCCCTGCACCCCGGGGGCGTGGACACCCCGATTTTTCGCCATGTCCCCAACGTCATTATGGCGCTAATTCGCCCTACGCTCACCACCCCGGAAAAAGCCGCTTCGCTTCCGGTAAGCCTGGCCCTAGACAAACAATACGTAGGCATCACTGGGGAATATTTCGCCAACCACAAAACGGCTCTGCGCTCGCCCCGTGCACGCAATAGCCGCCTGGCTGATGAATTGTATTACGACACCATGGCCGAGTTGGGTATACCTGCGTTATAAGCCAAGGATAGTTGCCAACGACAAGCTGCAACTCGCAAGAGAGCAAAAAAGCTCTGAAAAAGAAGGGCCGCGTGCAACATCTTGGCGCGGCCCCACTGTTGAAAAATTGTCGCGCTCTCTGGAGCGAGAAACATTAGGCTTGTCAAAAAGCGCCCTCACTCCAGCCCGCTCTCCCTAACCCTCGCCTGTAACTGGGGGTAAAACGTCAGGAACCCTTCTTCCAGCTCCCGATAACGTGACCCGATTTCCTCAATGATGCCACCGAAGGAATTGGCAAACCGAATCCGCGCAGCGATCACATCCAGCGCCTCGCCAACCTTGGTCAAATCACCGTACTGATTGAGCAAATCAAACGCGATCAATCGCTCTACCCGCTGCTGCATGGGCCCGTGCATTAAGGGCAACCCCTGTTCCAGCTGGCGGTAATGCTGCGCAATAGCGTGTTCTCTGGGCACGTCATAAAACCGCGTCCAATGCTGCCAAAGGAAATGATCGAACAGCACATCCAGTGCCACCCCAGCAAAACGTCGACGGCCAGACGAAAAGGTACGGCGCTGCGAGATAACCCAAGGGTGATGGTCGGTAAAGTGGTCCACCAGACGGTGGTTATCCAAGCCCCGGCGCAGTGGCTCAGTCAGCTCACTAACGTCCACTCCACGCATAAAATCCCCAAGCACATTGCCGACCTTGGACGATACAGTAGGTTGCGCCAAAGATAGGTGGGCAAGGTAATTCACGGCGCATTACCCGCCAATCGGTAACGCAGGTTCTGACGCACCGCGGGCCATTCCTGCTCAAGAACGGAAAACACCACCGTGTCGCGATACACGCCGTCGGCTGAGCGGGTGTGGTGGCGGAGCACACCATCCTGCTTGGCACCCAGGCGGGCAATGGCCGTGCGGGATGCGTGGTTGTGCCAGTGCGTTCTCAGTTCCACAGCAATAGCATTCAGCGTATCGAAGGCATGGCCCAGCAGCAGTAATTTACATTCACTGTTCACCGCACTGCGCTGGCAACGGCGCGCATACCAGGTATGCCCAAGCTCAAGGCGCCCATTATGTTCGTCCACTCGAAAAAAACGGGTACTGCCGATCACTTTACCACTGGCCCGATGACGCACCGCGAACGGCATATCACCCCGCTCCCGCCCTTTCAGGGCCGCATCGATATAATCCCTCATCCCGTCCGGTGCCGGCACAGCGGTATACCACAACCGCCATAATTCACCATCGACGGTGGCCTCAGCCAGTTCTTGCGCATGCTCCAAGCACAAAGGCTCCAACACCACATGCTCGCCTGCCAGGGTGACCGGGGATATCCATCGCGCCATTTTACGTGCTCCTGTATTTCAGGCAATTCGGCGGACTTGGCCGGCCTTCACACGACCAGGAAATCAGCCTGGGGGCCAATCAAACGAACGCCCACCCAGCACATGCACATGCAGGTGAAATACTGTCTGGCTGGCGCCGGCGCCGTTATTCACGTTCAGACGAAAATCCTCCAGCCCTTCTTGTTTGGCCACCTGGCTGGCCACCAGCAGCAAATGCCCAAGGAGCGCCTGATCGGCTTCTTCAGCATCAGACAGCTTTGCAATCGGCTTCTTGGGAATCACCAGAAAATGCGTAGGCGCCTGCGGGTTGATATCCCGGAAAGCCAGGCACTGGTCGTCTTCAAAGATGATATCAGCGGGAATCTCCCGGTCGATGATCTTGGAGAACAGGGTTTCAGCCATTGTATTTTCACTCCTTGGATGACGCTGGACCAAAGCAGGGGCATTGGTCCTCATGATGTGCATTTCACTGTGTATCGGGTGTGTCCCGGTTCACAGCCACAGCGATAACTGCTCGTAAAATGTTCGCTGTGGGCCACAGTGCACCTTAGCGGCAGCCCAGAATAATGGCATTATAGTGGCCTGTCGAAACCCATCATTATCATCGGAATAGCATGGCCACTCTTTTTGTCGAAAATTTAACCGTCGCCGATTTCTCTTACCTCCATTCCAAGCGCGGCATGGTGGGCGAATCTTGGCTGGTGGATCTGGAGCTGAGTGGAGAACTGGATGATCAGGGCATGGTCTTCGACTTTGGCCACATCAAAAAACGGATCAAACAAATCATTGATGACAGTGTCGATCACCGCCTGCTGGTCCCCGTGGATAATGACCAGGCCACGCTCGCAGAGCGCGATAATGATACTAGCCTAGAGTGGGCTTACCGGGGCGGGACCATACGCATGGTTGCCCCCAGCCAAAGCCTGTTACTGATGCAGGGCCCGGAAGTCTCCAAAGCCAGCCTGACCCTGTACCTGATGGACCTGATCCAAAGCGTGGTTCCCAAGAATGTAGCGGAAGTGCGCGTGGTTTTACGCGAAGAAGATACCGGCACCGCGCCGTTCTATCACTATTCCCATGGCCTGAAAAAACACGACGGCAATTGCCAGCGCATTGCTCACGGACATCGCTCCAACATCCACATTTTCGAGAATGGCCGCCGCAGCCGTTACTGGGAAAAACTGTGGGCAGACCGCTGGGAAGATATTTATCTGGGCACCGAAGAAGATCTGGAAGGTACTTACTATATCGACGAAATTCCCCATCACCGGTTCCGCTACGATGCAGAGCAGGGGCATTTTGAACTGGTGATTCCGGAAGATCACTGCTACATGGTCGATACAGACACCACCGTAGAGCAGCTGGCTGCCCACATCGCCAATCAACTGGCTACCGAAGCCCCAGGCAAGCACTTCCGTGTGCGCGCCTTCGAAGGCGTCGGCAAAGGCGCCATCGCCGAAGCCGGCGAAAATATGCCGGGTAAAACCCACAGCAGCTGGCTCAGTGGCACATCAGTAATCTAACAATAGCGTTGCAACGCAGGTAAAGGAGCAAGCCACACGAGGGCCGCCGCTCTGCCCGTGTAATTCAGTTCAACGTAAGATGTTGAAAAGGAAAACAAGGGCACCTTCCTGCCCTTACCGATGGCGTGCCGAGCCCAAGTGCACAGAGCACATCTGCGCAATGGAGGATGAAGAAACCGACACAAGGCACACAACGTCATAATTTGTGTTTTCCGATTTCAATTCGGCACGTTTAACGGCGCTTATTCCTCCGCCAGAATCCGCTCCGCTTCCTCCTGAATTAGCCTTCGCAACCAGCGATGCGCTACGTTGTGGTGTAACAGCGACGACCACGCCATTTTCAGTTCGAACTCGGGGATATCGAAGGGGGGCGACTTAATCAGCAATCGTTCATTTTGCGCCTGCATACGTGCCACACGGCTGGGCAGCGTAGCCACCAGGTCATTATTCATGGCCAGCAGGGCGGGCATTTGATAATGGCGAGTGAAGATACTGATCTTCCGACTGGTGCCCAGTTGCTCCAAGGCATGATCAATCCACCCCAGCCCGCCAAGCTTTTCCGGGTTCATGCCAAACCCCACTCCGAAACCGGTTTTCGACACCCAGATATGCTGAGCAGAGAGATAACTGTCCAGATCAAACCCCTTGGCAATGGGGTTGTCGCGGTTAAGCAGGCAGGAAAACGAATCCTTCCACAGGCTCACCTGATGGAACGATCCTGGGATTTCGTTAAAGCGGTTCACCGCCATATCGACCCGGCCCTGCTCCATATCCTGGTAGCTCACATCCGATGGTGTCAGGAAGTCGAGTACTACATTGGGTGCCTCAGCACGCAGGCGGCGCACAATATGTGGCACCAGGGTGGCTTCTGCATAATCGCTGGTCATGATCCGAAATACCCGGCGGCTATCCGCAGGCTGAAAAACATCTTCAGGGGTGAACAGTTGCTCTGCCTGAGAAAGAATTTGACGCACTAGCGGCCGCAATTCCTGGGCTCGCTCCGTCGCAGTCATGCCATCGCTAGTACGGATCAACAGCGGGTCGCCAAACAATTCCCTCAGCCGCTTCAGGGAGTTACTCATCGCCGGTTGAGTAATGCCTAACTGCTCCGCTGCGCGAGTCACATTCTGCTCGCGTAACAGCACATCCAAGTACTTGAGTAGGTTGAGATCTGCCGCACCAATATTCATTAGGTGAATAGCCGCCAAGGATTACATCAGTGAACCAATTGTAGCACTGCTTGATACGCACAGGCATGGTCCCTCAACTCACACCAACACAGCTTCACCCTTGTAAAAAAACTTTTACATCGTCGAGTATTAACCGTGTCGCTATTCTGCCAATATCGGCTAGACGCAAAAATATGCGTAAGGTTTGACAGGCTGCTGCAACAGACTCTTGTGTACCCCGTTTTTCAGCGTATTCGCAGTTCATGTTCCATACGAGACACAAAAGCGGAGTACTGAGCATCTCCTCGTAAGGGGGCCTAATGTGGGTGTGTATCCATCAAGGTATGCCAACAGCCAGCAGCTTGTATCCCGATAACAGCACAGCCTGCTCTGTTGTCATAGGCCGGCAAGCCTCGCGCGCCAGCCTTATGTAAGCAGGCGTGATTCAGAGGTTACTATGACAAACAACGCAACCACGCGAACCGAGAAGTTCGTGGTTCGTTTTCCCTGCGGCATGCGAAACTTGGTGGCCGAGGCAGCCAGCCATAGCCACCGCAGCATGAACGCAGAAATTATTGCCAGGCTGGAACACAGTCTGAACAACTGGCCCCAGGCTCTGCCCCATATAACTACCGCCGTTCCACAAGGTAATGAAGAGACCGTCCTGCTGGAGCGCTTTCGTCAGCTACCCCAAAGTAAGCAACAAGCATTATTAGCTCTTTTGGATTAAGTTAGCGTTCAAAATTAACCCCCACCGCCCTTCTGTCCCTACAATACGCCGCTAACCACGCGGCGATTATCGATTCGGCAACACTTTGCACTATGATGTAGTGCATATGATGATCAGCACACGCCGTCACCGATTCATGGACTGGAAGGAGCCTTAAAGGCCGTGACCGCAAACCAGAACCACACGCCTCTGCCAACCGGCAACGACATCGCGTTACCGTGGCATCTGCGCTTGCCCAAACCGCTGGAAAAAGACTTCCGCCTCTACTTCCGGGCCAGCGCGGCTAAGTCTACGCCTTGGGCCCTGGCTCTAGTGGCATTCCTTATTGTCTCCGCCATGTTTATTGAGTCACGCATTTCTGTCGATGTCTTAAGCTTTTCCTGGCGGTCAAGGCTGTTCACCTTGATGCTCACCGGTGGCTGCCTTGTGCTGCTGCGCAAACCTCAGTGGCGCAACTGGCTTCACGAAGCCACTCTAGTGCTCGCTTTTGCCATCTCGCTCACCGGCAATTATCTAGGCGTCACCATTGAGCCCTCATTGTCCTATCCCTTTTTCTTGCATACACCACTGGCTATCCTGATGATCTGCATCTTGATCAGAGTGCCCTTCTATGTAGCACTGGGCAGCTCGGCGATCATGATTGCTTGCATGATCTTTAGCCTGCAGCTCAACCCCGGCCGGTACCCCTTTGAACCAACCACCTTGGTGCTGGTCTCGCTGGCCTTTACCAGCACTGGGCTGTTCGGCCAATATGTTTACGAACGGCTTCTGCGCCAGTACTTTCTCTCCGAACACGTGCTATTCCAGCACAGAAATGAATTACACTCCGCCAATCTGGTGCTGGAAAATCAGGCCACTGTCGACGGCATGACCGGCTGTATTAATCGCCGGGGAATGGAAAGCCGCCTGAACCACCTTTATCACCAGCTAAAACAAAAAACCCCGGATGCCCCCGAGCGCATTACCCTGATATTGTTCGATATCGATTTCTTCAAACAATACAATGACACCTATGGCCACCCAGCCGGGGACGAGTGCCTGAAAAAAGTAGCGAGTGTGCCGCTGGGGATGGTGCAAAGCGATACCGATTTCGTCGCTCGCTATGGTGGCGAGGAATTTGTCATTACCCTGGCGGACTCCAGCTTCAACGATGCACTGGTGTTTGCCGAGCGCATGCGTAACCGGGTAGAACAGCTCGGAATCCCCCACAGCGGCTCCCGGATCAGCCAAGTAGTTACCATCAGTGTCGGGGTCGCCTGCTCGGACAGCAATGCAGAAAATGGCGGACAGCTGTTAAAGATGGCGGACGAAGCACTTTATCAGGCAAAAGGCTCCGGTAGAAACCGCGTAGCACTGATGAGCAATCAAGGCGTGGTTGAGGTATTGAATTAAACGGCGGCTACGCAAAACTGATTCATTGATTCTTACTTACAAAGGCCGCGCCCTGAATGTTAAGCGCGGCCAAGCCTTTAGCTTTAGCGTCATATCAAAAACGGCTAACACGTGGTTGAGTGTGCCCTCCTACCGATTAAGTTGGCACAGTGGGTTTGCACGCTAATCCGCAACAGCTTGCTATTTACGCCGCAAGTCCTTCTGCCGGTCCAAAGAACTCATAATGGATATCGGCATCGTCCACACCTTTATCCTGCAACAGCCCATACACCGCTTTGAGCATCGGTACCGGACCACAAAAATAATACTCTGCGCGGCGATCGCCCACCAGCTGATCCAGCAATGCGCAATCCAGAAACCCTGTGCTGTCAAAGTCACCCTTCTCCTGGTCCTGGGCAGACGGCTCACTATAACGAACATGACAATGCAAGTTATCGTGGTTGTCCGCCAACTGCTGCAACTCTGCAGCAAAAGGCCGAACAGCGCCATTCAGGGCACACTGGATAAAGATCACTTCACGACCCTGTTGGTGAGCCAGCGCCCCATGTAGCATCGAGAGCAGCGGCGTGACGCCCACCCCACCGGCAACTAACACTAATGGCACTCCCTCAGCATTCGCATCGGCCAGGGTAAATTCACCACAGGGTGGCGCCACCTCGACAACATCACCTTCCTGAAGATGCTCATGGATATAACCGGAGCACACCCCATCGGGCGCTTCGTCAGCGAGGGCTCGCTCCCGTTTCACACTAATTCGGTAATGGC
>UEXM01000228.1_pt1 | contig 46045 bp, 46 predicted proteins | sample 1796661 | NCBI WGS metagenome assembly UEXM01 (sample SAMEA4772469, study PRJEB27181) | metagenome | reverse complement strand
GGCTCGGTTGTTGGTCAAACTCTTTGGGGTCTTGAAGGCAACGAAGATATCCCCGAGATTGACATCAAGGTGGATAGCATTGCTGTCACAGCTCAAACCAAGAAGCTTAAGGCTAAGTGGACTCCGGAGTTAGGTCAAGACCTTAACGCCTACCACAACCTTGATGCTGAGGTTGAATTGACAAGCATTCTCTCTGAGCAAGTTGCTCTTGAGATTGACCGCGAGATTCTCGCTGACCTTGTTAACGGTGCAACTGCTGCAACTCGTTACTGGTCACGTGCTCCAGGTCTCTTTGTTGATTCCAACGGTGCTGAAATCGGGGCTAACTCTGCTGCACCCGACTTCACTGGTACTGTGTCTGAGTGGTACGAGACTCTCATTGAGACAATCAATGATGTGTCTGCACAAATCCATCGCAAGACTCTGCGTGGTGGCGCGAACTTCATCGTCTGTGGACCTGAAATCGCTAACATCCTTGAGTTCACCGCTGGTTTCCGTGCAAGCGTTACCGCTGATTCCGATACCGGATCTGTTGGTGCTGTGAACGTTGGTTCGCTGAGCAAGAAGTTCGACGTTATTGTTGATCCTTACTTCCTCCGCAACGTGGTTCTCGTTGGTCGCCGCGGCTCCTCTTTCCTTGAAAGCGGATACGTGTATGCTCCATACGTCCCACTGCAGACCACACCAACTATCTTTGGACCAGAAGACTTCGTGCCTCGCAAGGGCGTGATGACTCGTTATGCTAAGAAGATGGTTCGTCCAGATATGTACGGTCTCGTTGTCGTACGTGGACTTCTCGGTGAGTCAGGCGCAACTAGCTAAACTCTAGTAGCCAAATAATAAGAAGCCCCCGTCGAATGACGGGGGCTTTCTTGTATCAGAACACTACTTATAGGCGAAGGGAGAAATCTCTTCGTTAATTGACCTAAATTAATATTCATATAAGGAGAAATATATTATGGGAAACAAGAGAGTAGGTTGGGCTAGAATTAAAAGCCTGATTAACGAAAACGCAAATCAACTGCAACCAAGAAGAACGCAGTATCAAACAATTAGTAGTGATACAACACTTACAATGGCTGATTCAGGAGGGGTGATTGGGTGCAACGGTGCAAGTGTTCTTGTAATTACACTGCCCAATCCAGACGATCAAGCCGGTGCAAGCTTCAGATTTCATCTGACTGACAACACAGCAAATGTTAGTATCACGGTCGATGGCGCTGACACTGATTTTGTAGGTAGTGTTAAGGGCTTATCGTCAGGGGACACTGCTACGTCTTCAGACACTTTTGTAAGATTTGTTGGATCTACCGCAGTTGCAGGAGACTATATTGAGCTTATCAGCAACGGAGCTAACTGGTTTGTTAGTGGACATGCTATTGCAAACGGTGGTATTGTCTTCGGTGCATAACATAAATTAAAATATATTTTTATATTTTTACTTTCCCCCCTTTCCTTTTTGGATTGGGGGGTTTTTATTGAAAATGTCGATCCCCCCAAAAATACCGCCGGCAAATTTTTGAGATTTTTGTGTCCGAGACCACTATTTACTCATACCCAAAAACCAGGAGTTCCACATGGGAAAGAAAAGAAGATTAATGAGCGCCAGAGCGAAATTTGGCAATAAACACTCATCTCATCCAAGAATGAAAACTATAATGGCGATGCAGTCTGCAACAGATACCATTGAGCCAGTGATAGAAGTGAAAGAAGAACCAAAGGTTGTTGAAACACCAGTTTTGGCTGCTAAAACGACACCAGAGCCAACGGTAGCCGCTGTCCCAGAATTGAAAGAGGAGCCAGCACCGAAACCCCTACTAAATAAAGTCGAGTTTGAGCCAACCCCAAAACTAGCACAACCTGCAACACCCAAGCCGCCGGTAACCAAGGTTGAGGTCAAAAAGTCTCCAGTAGTCGCCGCTAAGGCAACTAAACAGACCACTTCGAAAGCAAAAAAGCCTACAACGGCGACCAAAAAAGCTTCTAAAAAGTAAAGACACATTGGACTACAATCCAAATGTTACTTTAAGGCGGACTAATGTCCGCCTCTTTACTATTTAGTTTGAGGAGCCTTTATAAATGCCAACAAATCTCAGCCCTATATCACAAACAAGTGCTATTGTCTTAACCTCGACCGGAAGCACAGACTTAGTCACCGATTCACTACCTTTTGGTGTCTATAATGATTCAACAGAATTCTTAAGCGGAGCTTCAGCACAAGTATCGTACACTTATAAGAAATTAGGTGGTGATGTGGTTGATATCGAGCTTACACCTTCTAATGTTTATGCATCATATGAAGAGGCAGTCCTAGAATACTCGTATATCATTAACTTGCACCAAGGTAAGAATGTATTATCGACTGTATTAGGTTCTCAAACGGGAACCTTTGATCATAAGGGCGGAATAAGTGGTGGACCAGCCAGCGCCAGCTTGAAGTATCCTCGTTTTTCAATGGGATATGCCAACCGAGTCGCCGATGGGGCTGCCGCTGCTGGAGGCTTCGGTGGTACAGTGCCACAGTATTCAGCATCTTTCAGTCCGAAAAAGAATCAACAAGATTACGATATTCAAGCAATTATTCAAGCAGCATCCGACTCTGGCGTTGATGACACAGGTAATCCTGTCCCATGGGAAGGCAAAATAGACAACAAGCGTGTTATAGTAACAAAAGTTTTTTATGTGTCTCCACGTGCAATGTGGCGCTTCTATGGGTATTATGGTGGAATAGGAGTAGTAGGTAATCTGTCCACTTATGGTCAATTTGCCGATGATTCCACATTCGAGGTCATCCCTACATGGCAAAACAAACTACAAGCGATGATGTATGAAGATTCTATTGTCACCAGAACCTCAAATTATTCATATGAGTTGATTGACAACAAACTTAGGTTGTTTCCAACACCCTCCTATTGGTCAGACGGACTCAGCGACAAGATATGGGTTAAATTCTATGTTGATCTTGAGCCGTATGCTACCGGCTCGTATAACACTGGAGTTGAAGGTGTTAATAACCTTAATACTGTTCCTTTTGACAACATTCCATACGAAAACATCAATTCAATGGGTAAGCAGTGGATTAGAAAGTATTCTTTGGCACTGTGTAAAGAGATGCTTGGGCAAATTAGAGGCAAATTTACTACTGTGCCGATTCCCGGTGAGAGTGTTACGTTAAATTATGCTGAATTGCTGTCACAAGCTAAAGAAGAGCAAACAGCACTCAAAGATAAGTTGCGAGAGATGCTGAAGGAAGTAGAGTACTCAGCACTCGCCAAGTCCGATCAAGAGATTACGGACGCATCATCGAACATATTGAAGGTGACCCCGTTGGGGATCTTTGTAGGATAATTAAAAGATGGCAGACGAATGGAAAAGACCAGAATCACCGCCACCTCCACTCTTTCTAGGTAAAAAAGAGCGAGATCTTGTTAAGCAAGTCAATGACGAGCTTATTGAAAAAGTTATTGGACAACAGATACTGTATTACCCCATAGATATGGCTACTACAGAGTTCCACGACTTATACGGCGAAGCTATAGAGAAAACTTATCTCCCCCCAATTCGCGTTTACGCTTTGATAGAGTATACGGACTTTTCTACTGATTATATGCCCGGATTTGGTGTTGACAAGTCCTGGGAGATCCTCATTCACTTCCACAGAAGAAGATTAGAAGAAGATCAGAATATGTACGTCCGAGAGGGAGACTTTGTATTATATAATGATAATTACTATGAGATCGTCAAGTTAGTTGAGTCCAGACTGCTGTTCGGACAAGCTGATCAAGAGTTTGAGATCTCAGCAACCTGCAAAAGAGCCAGAACAGGATTATTCGATGCTACCTGATAACTTTGATTTCGCACTGATTCCATCGGGATCTACCACTTTCTCACTTCAAGAAGTTGGCATGTATTCCTCTACTATAGAGGACATAGACTATGTTATCTCATCTTGGTTGAAAGAGGATCTTGAATTAAGCTGCTTGACAAACGAAGGATTCACCACTGTTCCTGTTTTGTGGCAAGTACCGGAAAGAGCATATCAGATAAAGAACCGAAGGGAGTTGAGGGACAACAATGAAGCTCTCAAGCTTCCCCTTATTAGTGTTGAGCGGACAGGCATTGTAAAAGATCCCGAAAGAAAAGGTTCATTTCAAGCAAACTATTATTCTGTTGATAAAAACGGACGCGCCGGACGATTTGTTATAGCTAAGAAGATAGTTCCTGATAAGACACGTAACTTTGCAGTAGCCGCAGGGACCAGAACCAACGATGATGGAAAGCTTCAAAGATACTCTCCGAGAGTGAATCATAAAATTGTTATCCAAACGATCTCTATCCCTATTCCGGTCTATGTGAACGTTGAATACAAGATACACGTCAAAACAGAATACCAGCAACAGATGAATACATTGATAACTCCATTTATGACCAGAACAGGTCAAATTAATGCACTGACTCGTAAAAGGAACGGACATACTTACGAGATGTTCATCGATCAGAACTTTACACATAGCAATAACGTAGCCAATCTTGGCGAAGATGTTAGAGAGTTTAACACTGAGATTAACATCAGAGTACTTGGATATCTTATAGGTGAAGGACCCAATGACGAGCGACCCATCGTTCGGGTTGATGAGAACACAGTAGAGTACCAGTTCCCTAAAGAATCAGAAGTTCCAGCCGGAAATGCCACGTGGTTTAGCGACGATAATTAACTTCAGGAAGTGAAAACGTGCTTTTATTGATATCCTGGTATCCTTTGGAAATCCATAATACTATTTAAAGTATGATTGAGACATCAATTAATACCATATAATAATGAGGGAAATAAAATATGTCAGTAAAAAGCTTTAAATTTGTATCTCCTGGAGTGTTCATCAACGAGATTGATAATTCTTTTGTTCCAAGATCAGCAGATGCAATCGGTCCAGTAGTTATCGGACGCTCACAAAGAGGTCCTGCGATGCAACCAGTGAAGGTTTCGTCCTATTCGGAATTTGTAACAATGTTCGGTGATACCGTTCCCGGCGGCGCCGGCGGAGATATCTCACGAGATGGCAACTTCCAATCCCCTATGTATGGTACATATGCTGCTAAAGCATTCTTGGTGTCCAATGTAGCTCCCCTTACATATATTCGTGTTCTGGGCAAAGAGCTTAATTCTGGTGATAATACAGCCGGCTGGAAAACGACAGATCAACCAAATATCTCCGACACATCTAATGGTGGTGCTTACGGGTTATTCCTGTTTGCAAGTAGTTCTGCTTTGGACGCGTCCACTGGCGCCCCCGAGCCCAGAATAGGAACCGGTTCTCTAGCAGCTGTGTGGTACTTAAATGACGCCGTATCAATAGGTCTAAAGGGTGATACACACCCACAGATAGCCGCAGGAACCCATACTACTTGTTCTTTGGGTTCTGTCATCGTATCAGATTCAAACAACAACTTTACCGCTTTGATTTCCGATCGAACAACAGGAATCGAAGAAGAAATTACATTCGGATTTAACGATAACTTAGAAACTTTCGTGAGAAAGCGTTTCAACACAAACCCTCAGTTGGTAAGTAGCCAAGGTTCATTCTATGATTCCGGCTCTTATAAAGCATACTGGCTCGGAGAGTCCTATGAACAGGAAGCCAGAGATCTCGGTCTCGACGGCGCCACAGCAGGTTCTGCTTTTGGTGTTATACTTCCTATCGCAGATAGCTCCGCCCCAACCACGGTTGGACCAGCACTTAAGCAGGTTCCTAGCCGCGAAGCTTACACAGGCTGGTTTATTGGTCAAGATCTGGGCGGCGATGCTAGCACCTTTGATATTCAAACTGCTGCAAAATTGTTTAGGCTTGTCGGAAGAGGTCATGGTGGATGGCTCAACAGAAACGTCAAAGTTTCTATTGAACAGATCAGAGCTTCTGCTTCCACAACTACCGATTATGGAACTTTCTCAGTGGTCCTGCGTTCTTTGAACGACACTGATGGAAACCAACAAGTATTAGAGAGGTTTGATAACCTTACACTTGATCCAACTAGTCCGAATTTCATCGGTCGCAGAATTGGTGATACTTACCAAAGCTGGGTCGAGAGCGAGAGAAGATTGAAAACATACGGAGACTACCCAAATAATTCTAAGTATGTCTACGTCGAACTCCAGTCTGATGTAGAAGATGGTGGCGCAAACCCACTTCTCCTTCCATTCGGCTACTGGGGACCACCCAAGTATAAGACAGTGGACGCACTCACCATAACATCACTCGCAGCCGGCGCAGTCTATTGGGCAAACGGCGGTGCCCTTGCCAGCAGCAGTAACGCACCACTTACTATAGGGCTCAGTCACGGCGGCTCCGTCGCCTCCGGAGCACTTGGTGGATTATCCTTCCCAGAAGTTAGACTTCGTCTTTCCTCATCGGATGGTGGAATGGCAGACCAAAGAAACGCTTGCTTCGGTTACCAGAACACAAGAACCAGTGGTTCAAGCCGCGCAGATGCGAGTGTTGGTGATTTCAACAAGATGCTGGATGGAAACATCGCTGAAGGAGCGACATACAGCATGGCTGGCTCAGGAATGTACATATCTTCGTACATCTTCTCAATGAACGACTTGAAAGTGGGCGCAAACAATGCTTACTTCTGGAAGTCTGGCTCTTATGTTGCTGGAACAGCTGCATCAATTGCCGATGGTGGAACCTATAAGACAGTCCTGGCAGCAGGATACGATAGATTTACTGCACCGTTGTATGGCGGATTCGATGGATTCGATATTAAGGTCCCAGATCCTCTCTACAATACAGGTATGACATCTACAGCAACAGAGGCGAACAGTTCACCTTACTACACGCTCAAGAGGGCAATTGATACAGTTGCAGATCCTGAGTCAGCAAACATGAACCTTATTGCGATGCCAGGAATCACAAATGATTCCCTCAACAACCATATGGTAAACGTTAGTGAGGATCGCGGAGACACAATGGCTATTATTGATCTTCCGAATCTTTACTATCCGCAACATGAGGTCTATAAGTCCAATAAGGCTGATAGACTTGGTGTTGGAGTTAACGCTTCAGTCACTGCTCTTAGAAATAGAAGAATCGACTCCTCTTATGGTGCCACCTTCTATCCATGGGTCCAGACTCGCGATGCTAACAGTGGTCGCTCCATTTGGGTTCCACCATCTGTTGCAATGATGGGTGTTCTAGCTAGCTCTCAAGCAGCTTCTCATCTCTGGTACGCTCCCGCTGGTTTCAACCGCGGCGGACTTTCCGATGGTGCGGCAGGAATCCCAGTTACAAATGTAACCGAGAGACTTACATCTAAGGAGAGAGATACTCTGTATGATGCTAACATCAACCCGATTGCTTCATTCCCATCTAGTGGAATTGTGGTCTTCGGTCAGAAGACTCTCCAAGAGCGCCAATCAGCGCTCGACAGAATCAATGTGAGAAGATTGGTCATCTACTTGAAGAAGCAGATCTCCATCCTTTCCACAGAGGTGCTCTTCGAGCAGAACGTGCAGTCAACTTGGAATCGCTTCAAGTCACTTGTCGAACCATTCCTTGCAAACGTCAAGGTTCAGTTCGGTATCACCGACTATCGATTGATTCTCGACGAGACTACAACAACGCCTGACCTCATTGATCAGAACATCATGTATGCGAAGATTATGGTCAAGCCAGCACGTGCTATTGAGTACATCGCGATTGACTTCGTGATTGCCAACACGGGCGCATCATTCGACGACTAATCGAATAAATGAGGGGGATTTTCCCCCTTACCCACTAATTAAATTAGAACTTACAGGAGTACCTAACATATGCCATTCTGGTCAGAAAATTTTGGAGAGAACGCGGGCTTAAACGATCCAAAAAGAAATTTTAGATTTACTGTCGAATTTCAAGGAATTCAAGCTGCTCAAGGCGGCGCGAAACTTTGGTATGCTAAGACAGCTACAAAGCCTTCCTTTGCTATTAACGCAGCAGAGCACAAATACCTGAATCACACTTTCTACTACCCAGGAAATGTGACTTGGAATGACATTACAGTCACAATGGTCGACCCAGTTGATCCAGACATGTCTGCAACTCTGTCATCAATCATTGAGGGCTCCGGATATAAACCACCTACCAATGCAGAAGATCGCTCATCGATCTCTAAAGCTAAATCAGCATCTGCGCTTGGCACAGTTATCATTACTCAGCTTGATTCCGATGGAAATCCGCTAGAGACATGGACATTGTGGAATTCTTTCTTAACAGAAGTGAAATATGGTGATAACCTTGAGTATGGAAATGATGATTTGACTGAGCTTTCAGTTACTATCAAGTACGATTGGGCTAGATTAGAGACAGAAGGCAAATCTGCAGCTACCGCTGGTTCCCAACAATCATTCTTCAACGCATAACATAAAAACATAGAGGTGTACATTGTCACGCAATAGAGATCGTATGGGTTCGAGCACCCCGCAAGCTAGCTCACCCCCAGAACAAGCTCTACAAGAAAATCCGGGATTCGCTTTCGTAGTTCCGACCGAATTTGTAGAACTTCCATCGGGTGGAAGGTTTTATTCAGAAAACCACCCCCTTCATGGACAAAACACAATTGAAATCAAGCAAATGACTGCTAAAGAGGAAGATATCCTTACTTCGAGAACTCTTCTCAAGAACGGTGTCGCTATCGATAGAGTGATTCAGAGTTTGATTTTGGACAGAAGAGTAAATTCAGATAGTCTTTTGGTGGGAGATAGGAACGCTATCCTAATCGCCGCGAGAGTGTCTGGATATGGTAACGATTATAACACTACCGTTAACTGTCCAAACTGCGGAGCAAGTCAGGAGTATTCTTTTGATTTAAATAACGCCAATATCCACGTTGGAGAAAGCGATAATTCATTAGCGCTCACCGCTAACGATGATGGTACGTTTACTACCACGCTGCCCAGAACCAAGGTTGAAGTTGCATTCAGGCTTTTAGACGGAACCGATGAAAAGAGCATGCTCGCTCAAGCTGAGAACGCTAGAAAGCGCAAAAAGCCAGAACAAGCAGTAACAAGCCAAATTAGAAGCATGGTGGTTGCAGTCAATGGCGATGAGACACCACAGGCGTTGAATTACTTGATTGAAAACATTCCCTCGCTGGACGCTCGTCATCTAAGACTGTGCTATAAGCAAGCAGCACCAAACGTTGATTTAACACAACACTTCTCTTGCGGCGAGTGTGATCACGAACAACAAATGGAGGTGCCGCTCACCGCGGACTTTTTTTGGCCTGACCGGTGAGTACATGGAGAACGTATATGAGCAGTTTTTCTTCCTGAAATATTCAGGAGGCTGGTCACTCTCCGAGGCATACAATCTACCTCTTGGACTAAGAAATTGGTTTGTTAAGAGATTATTGAGACAAATTAAAGCAGAAAATGAAGCATATGAGAATGCATCAAAGGGTAGAGGAAACGGCGCCCAAGAGCTAACTTCATTTAATCAACCTAAGATGCCAAACGAATTGGCAGACCGAGTAAAAAGACAGGGTTCTTAAGAACCTTGTCTTTTTTGGTTAATAACTAATTATTGTAGCATCAATGCGAGGGATTTAAATTGTCACTGACCCCAGAACAATTAGCAGAACTTAATAACCTGACTCTTGAACAAATTAGGTTAAAAAAGGAAGCGAACGCATTTAATGACGAAGAGCTTGCTCATTTAGATAGTGTCATAGCAAGACGCAGAGAAGACCAGCAGTATCTCATGAAAACTAATGCTGAGTTGCTGGCTTATCAGGAAAAACTTTCTGGTATCGGCAACACATTAGACGCAAACTTACTTAAAAGACAAGTCGCTCGCGATCTTATGGAAAACGAGCTTCAACTACTTCAAGCAGAATTAAAGACAAAAGAAACAATTACTGCTGAGGATTTAGCGGCAGTCGCAGCTTTAGAAGAAAGACTCGAAGTACAAGATGAGATATTAGGTGTCCAAGAGGAAATGAACAAGAATATGAGGCAACAAACCTCTCTTGTTCAGGCTGCTTCGAAAGCCGGCATGAAGCTTGGACTCGCGTTTCAAGATTCAACACTGATCTTGGGCGAATTAAACGTTGGCTTCCAGAAGCTTGGTGGCATGCTGACAGGTAAATTTATCGACGGCATGGTTGGTATGATAACGTCTTTTGACGAGGCTTCAAAAGCCTTTGAGACCCAATACGCGATGGGTCAGAAGTATGAGGAGCAATTAGGTTTAATTTATGGAGAACAAGCACAATTAGGCGTCTCCATGGAGGAGCTTACCAAAGGAACTGGTGATTTAATTGATAACTTCACCGACTTCACTATGTTGCTGCCTCAACAGAGAGAAGAATTAATCAAAACAGCTACTGTAATGCAAGAATCTTACGGTGTTGCAACAGCCGACTTTTCGAAAGGAATACAATCTTCCACAAAGATGCTCGGAATGAGCGTTGGTCGTGCCCGAGAGTTTCAAGGTGAACTATCAGAAACAGCAAAAGCTATAGGGGTGGCACCAGCCCAACTCTCAGCACAGTTTGCTCAAATGGGTCCACAGATAGCCAAATTTGGTCACCAAGGTGGCAAAGCCTTTAAAGAATTGGCGAGAGTTCAAAAGATTACTGGTATGGAGATGGAGAAAGTACTGGCGATCACAAACAAGTTTGATACATTTGAAGGCGCAGCAGAACAAGCAGGTCAATTGAACGCCGCGTTGGGCGGAAACTTTGTAAATGCCATGGATCTCATGATGGCTACAGATCCTGCTGAGCGTTTTGGAATGATCCGCGATGCAATACTCGATACGGGACTAACCTTCGATGATATGTCCTACTATCAAAAACAATTTTACACAAATTCGCTTGGCTTATCAGATGTTGGTGATCTTGCACTCATGCTTTCTGGAAATATGGATAACTTGGCTGGATCCGGTCAAAAAACCGCTAAACAATACGAAGAGCAAGCCAAGAGAGCAAAAGATTTAATGACGATTCAAGAAACATTAAAGACTATTTTCTTGGAGTCTGCACCGGCTGTTGAAAATATAGCGAATGCTCTGGCGTGGGTGGCAAGGCTGCTGGCAGATAATGCCAAAGTTGTTATGGTGCTTACAGGCGCCTATGTTGCCTATCAGGCGATATTGGCAGCCGTCGCCATCAAAAAGGGTTTCATGGCAGCCAAAGAAACGTTATTTGGAGTATCGAGAACCAAAGAATTGGCACAAATTAAAACAACTACCGCCGCAATTCATCGTCAAACAAACGCTTACGATAGACTCGATACAGTTAAAAAGAAGTCTAATATAACACCCTCGCCAGCCGCTGGAGCCGCCGCCGGCGGAATGGCAACCGCCGCAACCATCGCCGCAATTGGTGTTGCTTTGCTCGGTCTTGGTGTTGGGTTCATGGCAGCAGGCAAAGGCGTTGCTTTCATGGCGGAAGCGATGCAGGATATGTCTATTGGTCAAATAATAGCGATGGGAGTGCCGATTGCCGCACTGGGACTAAGCTTTAAAGGTCTTGCGCTGGGGTTGGCGGCAGTTACTGTTCCTGCCGGCGCAGCATCACCCCCTTTGTTGGCGCTTGGTGCTGCTATTGTGTTGATAGGTGGCGGCATCGGTCTTGCTGCAGCGGGTATTGGTCTAATGGCAGAAGGGATGGCAAAATTATTTGACGCAATCTCATTTGAAAAACTCATCAGTCTGGGGGGATTTCTGGCAGCAGCAGCATTTGGATCCGCTGGATTGATTGCAGCCGGCGTAGGATTGGGCGCGATGGCAGTTGGGATGGGGCTATTATCACTTGCACTTTGGAGTATCTCGACAGATGATCTCGAAGCAATCGCAACTTTCACAGAATCATTGGCTTCCGTAACAACAAGTCAGATGAAAGAGTTGGCAGACACCATCAAAGCTGTCGCCAAAGCAATGGATGATATCCCAGTTAAGAAGGCGATGGTATTCGACACAATTATGAAACAAACGGCGATTACTGCTGCCACCGTTTCAAGAGCCAATGCCTCGCCCGGTGCTGCCGCAGCAAGTACAACAAATAACATGTCTCGAACAAACACTGGAAACAGAGGAAAGATCGGAGAAGTATTAATTAAGTTCGATACTGATCTTTTTGAGAATAAGGTAATTAGTATATACGAGGAACAAGACGGTCTTTCTGCGCAAGCAGAGGCTTATGGAACTTCCCCGAGGAGATAATGAATGTCTTTTGAACCTAAAGCCAAAGCTGACTTTTTCGATACTCAAAAGTATGGAGGACTTCTCAAAAAAGCAGGAGAACCCATCCAAGAGGTAGAAAAGGATGCTGGAAATCTTTTTTATGTCGACGGATCTGACGCGCTTGCTAATGACGGTCTAACAATTGATTTTGAGCACGTGCCAAGTGGTACCAAAGTATATTTTAAAGCATTCATCAGCGCGTTTAACGAGACATACAACAGTGATTGGTCGGAAGAGCCAGTTTTTGGTCGTGCAGATCCCATCAGGATGTTCAAACAAACTACGAGAAGTATAACGTTAGCATTTTTAGTACCAGCAGCTACTTTGAGCGAAGGATACGAGAATCTCACAAGAGTGCAGAAGCTGGTTCAATTCTTATATCCAAATTATAGAGATGTAGACAATGCATTATCAATCTCGCAGTCACCTTTGATCAGGTTGAAACTGATGAATATGATAACTGATAATAAGTCGACCATGAATGGAGACTTCAACAATCTTACAAGCGGCTGGAGCAGCGAAGGAACTAAAGGTCTGCTTGGAGCCATCACCAACGTAAGCATAAACCAGAATCTTGATAATCCTGACTACGGTGTTTTTCACACGTATCACGGCACAATAGTGCCCAAAATGATTGAAGTGGCACTTGATTTTAAGGTTATTCATGAAAATCACTTAGGGTGGACTCAAGATTCCGATGGAAATGTCGCATTCAGTCATGTTAAGTTTCCATATAACGCCGCCGCCGAAAATGGTATTGGTGCCCCGAGAACGAAAGTACAACTTTTAGCTGCTCAAAATCAAGAAGCAGTGGCATATACTCAAGGAATCAGGGAACAACGACAAGCCGACGCCGACTTCCGAAGTATGCAAGCTGCGCAAGATATAGCCAGAGCAGAGCTTTTGAAAGCTGATGGTACGCTAAATGCAAAAGGCAGGCGCTTAGAAAGGCGCCTCGATGAAACCACGAGAGATCCCGGTCAAAGAAGGTGGTATGTCAGAGGAATCAGCAACCCAGAGAAAGCTGGTTACTATGCTGCAGCCCTAACCGCTAACGAGGGCTACTCAGGAGCCGATGTTAGACAAGCGGGCATCGATGCGGCAGTTGGGGCACAAAACCTCAAAGAAGAGCGCTGGTCCTGGATTAAATAAAGAGAGAACAAATTATGGCTTCACGATACAATAGAACAGCAATAGTCGATAACGACATCGAATTTTATAGATTTCTGCGAGAAAAACGCGGAAATGTAAAGAACATCAGGCACCAAGAAACTCCGATCCTTAAGAATCCTTCGGTGGTTGAGCGCGCCTCACTTAGAACGACATCCCATATATGGAAATATGGAGATCGCTACTACAACCTCGCACACAAATACTATAACAGCCCTGAATACTGGTGGGTTATTGCTTGGTACAATGGATATACCACAGAAGCGGATGTGTATCCTGGAGACTATCTCCAAATACCGCTTGATCTTGAAAAGGCACTAATGGTCCTCGGAGTATACTAAAATGACTACAGCAGCCGATATAGTCACCGAAGCTGAAGTAAAAGCAGCGAAAGAAGCATGGGAAGAGGCGAATCCGATAGTCGATTGGCGCCGCAATAATCTCGATAAATTGACACAATATTTTGAGCTTCCATGGACTCAAGCTATAGAAGCGATATACGGCGCACTAAATCCTCGAAATTCGAAGGGTGTGGCGTATATCGCCGGTGACACAGTTGTAACAATTGAAAATGGCTTTGAGGAAGAAGTTGTACGCTCGTGGAACCTCGCCGGCGCCGATGAAGGCGCCAGCCCGCATGGCAGCAAGAGCGCCGAGCCGTTCAGATTTTTAGACGAGTATCTCCAGGCGGACATCGAGGGTTACAATACTAATGTTCCCATGTCAGATATTGTCACTTACGAATACGAACTCGCCATGGCAGAAGCTGTGTTCGAAGAATCGGTCACAGATCAACTAGAAGCTGGTTTAGCAGACGAATACGACAGCTTCTTGGAGTGTGCAGAAAGTTGGAACTCCATGGGTAAACAATTAGCTGTGAGAATTGATGAATTTTGGTCAAAAGCTCCAGAAATAATGTTTAATGATGCGGATATAAGTGCAGCTAGATATCCAGGCGGTCATATGGCAAGTTCTCCAAGTTACAGTACTGATGATGGAGATATCACCGGCTTGATCGCCAGAAAGCTGTTCCCAGATAATGATGGACCATTAATTACAAAAACGGCTGCCGTCCCCAGTGAAATGTTAGCGGATGTTGTTCCTGCAAATATGGAACACATTATGCTGGAGAATCTATTTTTTGTGGCAGACAATGCCCTTAAGCTTGGGGAATCGGGCATTGAATCAGAAGAACACGACGGACAAATTATAACCGATGGTCCCACAGATATTATAATCAACAGTGGAAATAAAGACAGTTTTCCATTTTACTATGCTTCACTGGTGGTAGCAGTCTTCAATATGGCTGCCAAAGTAGCTTTCATGAGTCCAACTGATGAGGAATTGGCTGGGTTGAGACAGGAAGCTGGTGACGCTTGGAACTCTATCTCTTTGAGAAATCATGGGAACACGACAGTATCAGGTGTTGCCCCAGGAGGCAGCGCCGCGGAGTTTGCGGGAAACAATAAAGCGTATTTAAATAGCGTAGATAGCTTGTTTAATAAATATGACCCTTATTTTGCTCCTCGAAATTCTATACAGATTAGCGAGTATGGAGGTAATCCAGTCACTACAAGTGCTCGCACCTCATACAACTTTGAAGCGGCTTATAAGTATGCAAAACTAGCCAATGCCCAACTTGTGCAGTTTTACGGTGGAAGTGCCACGGCAGTAAAAGTAAATGCATTTATATCAGAGATGCTTGGCAACATAAAGGCTATGATGGATTCCATCAAAGTATCTTCAAAGTGCATTAAAGACGCAGATCATGAAGTAAAAGAAGAAATAGCGCGCGCCAGCGAAGTGTTTGAGGACGCCCTGGAGGATCGCGGTGGAACGTTTACCAATTGGTTTGCAAACAAGTCACTTAATTCGGCACTAGGTCAGGCAAAATCTGTAATGGATGGCATGTCTCCGGGAGAATTTTTTAGCTCCGGAGCGGAACATCACCTATTTCGAGAGCAGTGTTTCTTGTTGAGTTTTGTGGCAAAAATTGCGCAATACAAACGGCTGACCCTTGACTATGTTGAAAACGGAGTCCCAAACCATGTAGATGGGATACACAAGAGGTTGCCGTATACCGTTAACCATTACACAGAGCAAGATAATTTGTATAACCCCAAAGGAGTATACAATGCTTCCCTTCTGTTGCAAGGGGATCCGTACGGGTTTATGAACAGATTGACTCAGAACCCAAATTACGGTGCTTTTTTTGATATTGATAATTGGCACCTTTCAGGTATGCAACCTCGCATTCGTCTCTTTAAGGTGATCTATGATGGGAATGGCGATGAGAAAGAAGTGGAAATGAAGTTCAATTCTCATTTTGCTAAAGATGAGATGGACTTCTTTATGAACCAGAAAGCGAGAGGCGCCGGCGTTGGGTTAAAAAGTTTTAATTTTACATACGACGGTAGCAACCCGTTTGCTGTCAAAAAGAGCATCAAAGCAACTCTTAAAATATTTGCAAATTCATTTAGTGAACTTTTTGAAGACAGACCTGGAGAGACAACCAGATCTGATGAAAAAGGCAAGGTTGTTCCCGGTCCACGTGCAGACTACAAATATGCAGATCTGGCACTTAAGACTTGGTTTAAAGACAGAGACCCAGCCGACTATGACAAGTGGGACTTAATTCTTGACGAGAACGCAAACAAAGCAAAGCTCAATTTCAGACTGAAAGCGGTTGTTGGCTGGTCGGAACCAGCCGCTAAAATGGCAGGCTCTGACAGTGTCTCTCAAAAAGTGAGAGATGCCGCGGCAGACTCTTTCGTTACACTAAATTTAACACCTACCGTTCACAATTTTGACTTTGATGATCAAGGAAAGGTCACTTTTACGATTAACTATTTGGCTTATGTTGAAGACTTTTTTGACGAAACAGCTTATAATGTTTTTGCAGACCCGTCCGGTCAATCGGGAGTAGCAAGAGAAACTAGACGCCTTACAATGAAGAGACACGCCGGAGACTGTGAGGGAACAGAGGCTATCAATAATTTGAAAAAGGAACATGCGGAAGTTGTTGCAGAAGAAAAGCAGAAATCGATAAAAAACATTATAAACCAGCTAGCTGATAGTAAAAAATTATTTTACATACATTTGCCCGTTGAAAAGCTTAAACAATTTGTTAGTTCTGGTCCCTACGCAGACTATGATGAATTAGCTGTTCCTGGAGAAGCTGATTTTATAAAAAATAACACTGAAGTCGCCGATATTATGAAAGCGGAGGTGGAATCAGCGCTAGCAAGTGCCAGAGCCGCAGCCGGCGACGATTCTAGTGGACTGCCAGCAGAAGGATCGCCAGAAATGAATGCTTTGAGAGCTTCTTTGGTCAGCGTGAACCCAAACAGCGACTATGTGGTGTTCTTTTACTTAAGTGAATTAGTTGATATAGTACTGGTAAATATTGAAAAAGAATTAGACTACTTAACCAAAAAGATCCCGTCAGAAATAAGGGTTGTGGCGGGTGATAATACGACACCTTTGCAAGAAGATCTAGACGATAGACTGTCCTCCCTTATTTTGTATAAGAAGAATTTCACAAAATTGCGCATTATGATGGGTCCAGTCGAACTGTCACAACCAATTAAAGACAGTTCCGGCGCATTTACCAAATTCGTTAACTTCGGAGACTTGCCAATTTCAGTAAGATATTTTGCTGAGTTTTTAGCTGACAGAGTCTTTAAAAAGGACGAAGCTACATATTCTTTGACTAGGTTTTTGAACGACTTGTTCAATAATTTGGTGGATAATTTTCTGAACAGCGAGCGGTGCTTTAATTATGAGATTAAGCAAAAAGTCAGAGTCAATCAAGCAACTTTAACCAGTTATGCGACTTCCCCATCCAAGGACACAGTCACAGCGTTGATCGAGCAGAAAGTATCAAAAGCCAAATCAAATCTGCACTGGACGGGCGCCCCCGCGAGGTTGCATTTTTCTGATCCTTTAGTCAAGGACCGTATGATAAACCAAAGAAGACCTCTGCTCAACATATCGGGAGAAGGTAATGAATATGGCACGTACGCACCACTTTCTCATGAAATAAATTATTTTGTATATTTTGCTGCCAGAACAAGACCTGCAGATCGCATGGTAGGCGACAAAGCGGAAGATCTTGCCGGCGGAGTGTTTCATTATCTTCTCGGTCGAAACAAAGGCATCATAAAGAACATTAAGCTGATTAAAACGCAGACACCCGGACTCCAAGAGGTCAGATTTGAGCAAGAAGGGTACGACGGGTTAGAACAATTAAGGGTCGTCTACGACGTAGAGATTGATTGCTACGCAAATGTTAACACATTCCCAGGCACATACATCTATATACCACCAGAAGGTTTTGATCCAGCACTACAGCAGGATATGACCAAATTTGGCGTAGGTGGCTATTATATGATATATCGTTCATCTCACAATTTTGCCGCTGGAGAAGCCAGCACCAAGATCTATGCTAAATGGGTTGCTCAAGTTGAGTCGGATGCTAATGAAATATCCATGGGTCGCGTGTCTACTGCTACAGCAAAGAAATGTGGTCTCCGCGGCGAAAGAAGTAATGAGAGATAGGAGCTAATCTAATGTCAAAATATTTTGTAGAAGAAAATAACGAATCAACGATAGAACTCTTTAACAAAAGGTTCATCTATAAGAAAATAGTATATGGTACTGAGGATAAGAACATAGTCTCGTTTATTGACGGCGAGAAGATCTTCTATGGAAGAATGGATCACAAATTTATTCCAATTGTGCCGGCATCTAATATCCTTAAGCCATTGACAAACGTTAACGATTCCACGAAGCCCCTTAAGGCGGTTAATTTTGTCGCTGATGTATTCAATGAGATGGCACTGCAGTTTCAAAAATGCGCTGCTCAAGGGCGTATAGATGTAAATGACCCCTTTTTGGCTAATATTAAAGCATATAAAGCATATCTCAACCCTGAAGCAGATTATAAAATCTATAAAGATGTCTACTTTAACAGTTTGAAGAACTTGTTTTATTTAAATTTTCCTGATTTTAGAAATTTTGATGAATTCATGAAGATTTTGATGAAAGTTTTAGCAACATCGATAGCCACGCAACCATTCACATATACTGGATTTGTTAAAAGCAGAAACTGTTCTGTCCTAACATCTGGTTTGGCTATAGAAATCGCCGACTCAAGCTACATCAACGATGTTGACAAGATAAACACCTTTATTAAGAGCAAGAATTGGCAATTTTTTGTTAACACTTGTGATTCTTATGGTTTTATGATAGACTATAACGCACCATGGAGAATTGTGGCTGATATTGGATCGGAAGGAATGTTGGAGATTGCAAAAAGATATGGGTTTGTAAGCGTTCAACATATACTAAAAGATAACTACAACGCTGCTTCTAAGAGGGGTTTACAAATTTTGGGAAAAACTCTATTTGATTTGTACAACTATATCAAAAAAGACAAGTATTACGAAACTTCAACTTGTGCCGATGGCACGACAAAAAGAAAAACTGTAAAACCAGAGAGCTACACCGCACCAGCATTTTTCGAGAAATACACCGGTGGGTATTTTTATGGCGTCTATATAGATCTCAGACTACAGGAAGAACGACCAGACATGCCTCAATATGAGCGTACCAATATCCGCCGCGAACAGATGCACCGGCTCATGTCCACAGGTGACACAGCCTCCATACACACTAGATTTGAAAGTTTTATCAACAAAACATTTGACAAACGCGGCTCGTTGACATATAATATAAATGCTGAGAAAAAAAGACAGCTTGAATCGTTCAACGAGGGGAGCTTAGACAATATAATCATCACGGGCGGTGAAAATGATTTTCCAGGCTATTGACGACAAGAATGAGTGCATCGGAGTTTATACTAACGGCAAGATGCACTTTGACAATATCCCAGACAATTTATCGAAAACATGGAAATACGGAGGTTCTATCACTGATCCATCTGTAGAATATGCATCGATTATGGCTTCTGGTAAAACTCTTGCTGAGTGTTGTCCGGAATCGATAGGAGATTCACTCGCCGCAGCACAGAAAAAGATGAATGCATACATAAAGTCATTCAAAATTGCAAAAGTTGATCTAAATGAACATTGTGTGTTTGACATGATTCCTCATGATTTCTTGATGGAATTCTGCGAGATTAAGAACCAGATTACTGAACATGTTTTCGAAACACACGACAAGCCTGCGAATTACGAACATTTGGACAAAGTTCAAAAGCTGCTCCACAAGATAAAATACCAACCTTTAAATTTGAGTGCCGATGGTTGTCGTCAACTGATGGCATCTACACTACACAGAAACAAGCTAAAAGAATTGATTTCTGGCTCCCCGTATATCGATTACAATATGTTTGGCACAGTGACTGGTAGACTTACAACGAGCCCAGGTAGCTTTCCAGCATTAACGATTAAGAAAGAGTATCGCAAAATAATGAAACCCGCTAATGAGCTGTTTATTAGTCTTGATTACAATGGGGCAGAAATTAGAACTCTTCTCGAATTGTGTGGTCAGCCACAACCTGAAGAAGATATTCATGTCTGGAATATCCATAACATCTTTGAAGATCCCGAGATGAGCCGCGAAGCAGCCAAGTTGGCATTTTTCGCTTGGCTCTACAACCCGGATTCGAATGATATCAGGACAAGTGTCTACGACAAAGAAAAAATACTTGACAGATATTACATAGACGGTTATATTAATACACCATACGGAAGAAAGATCAAAGTGGACCAACGAAAAGCTTTAAATTATTTAATTCAATCTACAACAGCAGATAAGGTGTTGGAGAAAGCCGTCCTTATTGACAAAATGCTTGAAGATAAAAAGTCATTTGTTTCTTTGATCATGCACGATGAGATCGTTATTGACTACTGCGATGACGAGAGAGATATGATTGCAGAAATTAAAGAAACTTTTGAAGGAGGCTATGTGTCTAACATAAAGGGAGGAAAAGATTTCTATTCGATGAGCGAGGTTAGCATATGATCTCCGTCATCGGCTTGGGCAACGCCGCGTCTGCAATTGCAGATTGCTTCAAGGACATTTCCCAATACAGCGTATATTCGCTCAACAGTTCAGTAAAGAGAAATTCAAAATACAAATTCAAGCTTAAATCATTTGACAAGCCAGAAGAATATGAGGAGAGCATCCCAGATGTTTCTAAATTTTTTACGGATGTCGATGATCACGTTCAATTTATTGTAGTAGGAGGCTCTTTGAGTTCCAACTATTCTCTAGGGGTTCTCCAGCAGTTATCGCACAAAAAGGTCGATGTCATTTATATTAAGCCGGACACTGAGCTATTGACTGGTTATCCGGTACTTGTAGAGAATACGGTATTTGGTGTACTCCAGGAGTACGCCCGTTCGGGTTTGTTGAACTCGATTACTTTGATTTCTAATTTAAATTTAGAATCTTGCATTGGCGATCTGCCGATTAAGACTTATTATGAAAACATTAACAAGTACATCTTTTCTACGATCCATCATTTGAATTATTTTATCCATACTGAACCAGAAATTGGTCAAGTGTCTCGACCCGCCGAAATCAATCGCATTCGGTCGGTTTCTGCGCTCAATGTAAAAAATCTTGAAGAAATGTGGCTTTTTGACCTTGACACACCGAGAGAACTGTGCTATTATTTAGCTATAAACAGTGAGAGATTAGAAACAGAAGGAGGATTGCACAGGCGTATTGTATCGATGCTGAAGGAGAAACCCCGAAATGCATTTCGCAAGATATCTTATGCAATCTACGAGACACCTTATAACGATTTTGGGTTCTGCGTTGCCCACACTAACGTAGTACAAAACAACCAAAAGACTCTTGACAAGCTTGAACAAGAGTGATATAATAGATATCAAGGAACGCTTGATATACTTTAATAACCATTAAAAAGGAGAAAAAAATGGGAATTGATATGGAACTAATGCGACGTAAGCTCGCCACCCTTCGAGGAGAAGGAAACAAGGACTCAAACTCACCATGGTTTAAGCCAGATGAGGGAGATACCGATATTCGGATCGTGCCGACAAATGACGGAGATCCACTTAAGGAAATGTTCTTCCACTACAATGTGGGTGATCATAAGGGCGGCATCATGTGTCCGAAGCGAAACTTCGGTGATGAATGCCCAATTTGCGAATTCGCTTCCAAGCTTTGGCGCGAGGGAGTCGACAACACCGATGAAGAGAGCAAGAAGCTCGCCAAGAGCCTCTTTGTACGCACCCGCTACTTCTCTCCAGTCGTTGTTCGAGGTCGAGAAGATGAGGGAATCAAGGTCTATGGCTACGGCAAGCAGGCTTATGAGCTTCTTCTTGGATATATTCTTGACCCAGAATACGGTGATATCACAGATTCCAAGGAGGGAACCGATATCACTCTCACTTACACCAAGCCCAATAAGCCTGGTGCATATCCACAAACGAGCCTCAAGATGCGTCGAAACACATCCACCTTGCTTGAAGATACGGAAGCTATCCCCGCCCTCCTTGATGGCATTCCGGACTTTGACGGTCTTTTCGATCGGCTTAGTTCTCAGCAAGTCGACGCCATCTTGGATGAACAACTCTCCGGGGATTCCTCCGCAGAGAGCCGTTCATCTACGACAGCCAAGTACGGTCCCGCCAACGGTAAGAGCAGTGTAGACCGAGCATTTGATGAATTAATGTCTGGCTAAGTAATTAGGCTCTTGTGAGACCGATGGCAGACCGGGATGAAAATAGTCTGCCGCATTTTTTAACATCAAGGAGAAAATATATGTTAGAATCATTGAAATCGCTGTGGGCGCGCTGGAAGGTCCAAGTAACTGTAATCGGAGGCGTCTTAGTCGTCGCAACCGCATACGGAACTTGTTCCTTTGATCCACAGACTGTATCTGAGGTATCAGTGGAACCTGCGGTCGAAGTGACCACAGCGACACCTGTAGTACCTGTATCAGAGGTAACTCCAGTTACCACTGAAGATGCATCCAATACAGAAAATACCACCACTGGTGAGTAAAACAAAAGCCGCTGGCAGACCGGTGTAAAGTCTGCCGCATTTTAAATTATAAGGAAGGAAAAAACAATGCAAGAAGAAGTAAACATGCTTGAAGATATGATCACTGCGCTTGTTGAAGCGCGATCAGATTATAACAAGTTTTACAACGATGGTAACAGCGCCGCTGGTACCCGTGTTCGCAAGATTATGCAAGAGGTCAAGACCTCTGCTCAGTCACTGCGACTTCACATCCAAGAAACTAAGAACTCTTAGTGAAAACGCCTCTTCGCTACCCAGGCGGGAAGTCGCGCGCTGTGAAGCATATTCTGCCACACATCCCTGAAGACGTCGAGCGTGTTTGTTCGCCGTTCTTTGGGGGTGGGTCGGTAGAGTTGGCTTTAGCGTCAAAAGGCGTTCAGGTTTTTGGATATGACAAAATGAAGCAATTAGTTTGGTTTTGGCAGGGTCTATGTAGCGACAATCAAAGATTGGCTGATGAAGTAGAAAACTTACGCGAACAATACCAAATTAGAACAGGTGACACAGTAACAGGGTGTCCAAAACAGTCGTTTCTTAATTATCGAGAAGACTTAAAGACAGAATCATTTATGTTTTCGTATGAGAAGGCGGCAAAATACTATGCAATAAACCGATCTAGCTTCTCCGGAGCCACATTTAGTGGAGGATGGTCAGAGAGGTCCTCTTACGCAAGATTTACAGATTCATCAGTTGAAAGACTAAGAGATTTCAAAGCAGAAAAATTTAGAGTTGATTATGCAGATTTCCAATTGTCTATTCCGTGGCACCCTAGGGCATTTTTATACTTAGATCCGCCATACATGTTACCAGATGAAGCAGCCATATTGTATGGAGATGCTGGAAACCTACACACTGGGTTTGACCACATGGCACTCTACAAATTAATTTCTAACAGAAAAGGGTGGCTTCTGTCGTATAATGACTGCCCGGAGATCCGAGAGCTATACACGGATTATGAAATAATTCCTGCGCAGTGGGCATATGGCATGTCAAATGTCAAATGGCAAGAAGGCAAACTCGTCGGAAAAAAGAAGATGGGTTCCTCATCCGAAATACTAATTAAGGGATAATGAATATGAAAAAGATTACCGATAATTGGCGTAGCTACGTTAACGAAGAAAAGATAACAACAGAAGCGACTCTAAGCTTTGGGCAATTAGCAAAATCGCAACAAAGAATGGCAGCATTTATAGACAAGCTGGAAAAAGAAGAGCCGTTCAAGATTAAGGGCGATGAAGAAGTCACTTTCATTAAAGATGCAGAGATCATTAGTGCCCTTAAGACCATGTTATCGTCTGGAGACATATCTTCTGCTAATGCAAAAAGGCTTTTAGGTAGAAATTTTTCTTTGCGGTCAATCGACGGTCGCACCTTATCTCTTGGCAAGTTATTGAAAACTCCTGAGTTCGGAGGCAAGGGCACTGATTTTTATGTGAAGAAAGAAATTGCTGCACGAGGTCAACTTGAGTCGCTTATTATGGGTGCTATGAGAAGCGCCAATACGGATGCGGTTACCTTGAGAGTAAAAAACAGTAATGGCGAAGTTATTGCCGTATATGATGATGTAGCAGGAATTCAAGACACCAGCAAAGTTGGTGGAATCGATCCTAAGAGTGATTTTGAGCTTGTCAGAAGAGACGGCAAGCCCTCTGTATATATCTCTCATAAAGACGGCACTAGCCCAAAGGCTTTTGGTCAGTGGTCTGGAGTTTCACCAAAGGCAGGCGAAAAGATCCACAACCATCCAGAGGTTAAACAATTCGTTCAAGATCTTCAGCCCTATTTGGTTGCAAATGATAAGGGTGAAATGGTATACCCCAAGGGCTTTAGTTTTGGAAGAGAAATTCAAGACAACGAACTAAAGCTAATGAGCATATACGGTCAAGATTATACACCATCAGGTCCCGGCGCCCCCAACAATGTTGACTTGGTGGCACAAGGCTTATTCTCAATTGAGACCGCAGGCGTTGATGTAGATAGCGACGGCGGACCAGAAGTCGTATATGACCTGAGCGCACATCATCTTTTAGCGCGTCTCGACCCTGAAGTTGACTTTGGCGAAGAATATACACCAGCTTTAGTCAGCAGATACGCAACTGCAAGAAGAAATTTTGGAATCCGACACTTGCGCGCCACCATTTATCCGATTGGCGGCAGAAAAATAGCAAAAATGATATAAATCTGTGGACACGGATACCACACTGTGATATACTAATACAAATTAACAGGAGGGCGAATGCCTAAAAAGAAGACAGCTAAAGCTGGCAGAGTATCAATACAAGATCTCATGTCACTTGTAAACAAGAAAGCCGGCAGAAATGTCGCACACGATCTAACTGGCGATAACCCTACGTCAGTTAAAGAATGGATCCCAACTGGCTCACGCTGGCTGGACTCAATCATCTGCAAGGGTCGAATCGCTGGCATCCCAGTGGGCAAGGTAACTGAAATTGCAGGACTCGAATCAACAGGTAAGTCTTACATGGCTGCGCAGATCGCCGCAAACGCCCAGAAACAGGGTAAGGCTGTAGTATATTTTGATTCCGAGTCAGCTATCGACCCAAGTTTTTTAGAGAGAACTGGGTGTGATTTAGCGCGCCTCATGTACGTCCAAGCGTCCTCTGTCGAGTTTGTTTTAGAGACTATCGAGGAACTCCTGGGTGCGGCTGAGGATCAGTTAGTTTTTATCTGGGATTCATTGGCATTCACGCCTTCTGTTTCTGACGTTGAAGGCGATTTTAATCCTCAATCGTCGATGGCTGTAAAGGCTCGTATTTTAGCGAAAGGTATGTCTAAACTGACTATTCCATTAGCAGATGCTCAAGCAACGCTGATTGTATTAAACCAATTGAAGACCAATATCCCACAAGGTCCGAATGCGCGGATTGTTGCAATGACAACACCGTATACCACTCCTGGCGGCAAGGCTATGCACTATGCGTATTCTTTGCGGGTCTGGCTAACTGGTCGCAAAGCTAAGTCTTCTTTTATCGAAGACGATAAGGGATTCCGGATTGGCTCTGAGGTTAAAGTAAAGCTTGAGAAATCACGCTTTGGAACTCAAGGGAGATCTTGTGCTTTCCGAATTCTGTGGGGTACTGAGGAGATTGGTATTCGCGATGAAGAAAGCTGGTTTGATGCTATCAAGGGAGCCGAGAGCCTCACCTCCGCCGGCGCCTGGTACACCCTGTCCACATCAGATGGATATACAAAAAAGTTCCAACCATCAAAATGGACTGATTTAATCAAGAGTGATAAAGAATTTCGTTCTCACGTTATTAAGATTATGGATGAAGAGATTGTACAAAAGTTCGACAAACGCGAAGGTGACGCAAAAGCTTACTATGAAGATCAAGAGGACCTAACTGTCCCAGTAAAAGAATAAGGATTAAAAAATGACATTACTGATGATATTGCTGGCATGCGGGGGTTCAGAACCACCTGCAGAAATTGCACAACCACAGGCTAAGATCGTAAAGCCAACACTCCCCGAGCGAACCGCTGGAGAGAAAGCTTATAGAAGAGCAGGCTGCCGAGCTTGTCACTTGAATTCTGCAACCGGCGCTCCTGACTTGAAAAAATGGAAAGAAGACAATAAAATTGCCGGTGTTCTCGATATAACACGTGAAAATATGAAGTCGTATCTTTTGGCACCCCAAGATTATATTGCTGGCTCTATTATGCCAGCGACACGTCTCAGGGCAGAAAAGTTAAATGATCTCATAGACTATCTTTTTGAAGAGCTATAAATGAAGTGGATTAAAAAATTGTTTGGACTGCGTACTCCGATAGAGAAAAAGAAAGCTGAACTGTCAAAGATGAGGCAGCAGGCGATGATAGTCCAGAGAAATGGCGACATTAGAGCGTACAGTGAACTGTCTAAAAAGATCGAAGAACTTGAAGACGAAATTGTAAATATGATCGATCTTAATTAAAGAAAGTGCTTGACTTTCTCTCTGAGATTGGCTATAATAAGATATAATCAATTAAGGAGGGTTATTCATGCGAAACTATGGCTATGCGTGTATCAATATGGGGTTCTCAAACCGCCCCAAGTCGCAACGTATCACAACTAACAGGACTATGATCAAGCGCACGTTCCAAGAGCGTGGTATTGACTATGCTTCGGAGCTAGCGCTTCAAAATCTACGCGACTTGCGCAAGATTCTAGAGTGGAATCTAGAAAACGACATCTATTTCTACCGCTTGTCATCGGACATCGTGCCGTGGGCTAGCGAGTATGACTTGACTGACATGCCCAACTACGGTGCTATCCACGCAGCCGCATTGTCCGCAGGCAACTTTGCTCGCGAGCACGGTATGCGTATCACATCACACCCCGGTCCATTCAACAAGCTAGCATCTCCCAAGGAGCGCGTGTTCGAACTTACCAAGACCGACTTGTCTGTCCACGGTGATCTGTTTGACCTTATCGGTCTGCCACAGACACCCTATGCCAAGCTCAATATCCATGTCGGTGCTGCTTACGGTGACAAGCCGTTTGCTCTCGACAACTTCTGTCGCAACTTCGAACGCCTACCCGACAACGTGCGCTCCCGCCTTACAGTCGAGAACGATGACAAGGCTTCGTTATACTCTACCAAAGAATTGTATGACGGCGTTTACAAGCGCATCGGCATCCCGATTGTGTTTGACTACCATCACCACATGTTGCACCCCGGCGGTCAGTCCGAACAAGAAGCACTTGAGCTTGCCTTGTCTACATGGGGTGACATCAAGCCAGTTGTGCACTACGCAGAGTCACGCTCTATCGAACACAACAACCCCAAGATCAAGCCTCAAGCACACTCAGATATGATTCGCAACCCATTCAGTGATTACGGTCATGATCTTGATGTTATGATCGAAGCCAAGCACAAAGAGCTTGCATTATTAGAATATCGTGTTATAATGAATGAACAAAGGATGGCAGTATGAAACGAGTATTAGTAGTAGACGCACTGAATGCGTATTTGAGGGCTTATATTGTAGACCCAAGCTTATCAACTAATGGGCAACCAATCGGCGGATTGAAGGGTTTTATCAAAATTCTTCAGAAACTTGTACGACAAACAAAGCCGGATGCCATTGTTGTGTGCTGGGATGGACCTAATGGCTCCAAGAAGCGCAAGACAATGGATAAGAATTATAAACAAGGACGTAAGCCAATCCGACTCAACAGAGCGTTCCACAATCTCACAGATGATGAGGAATTGCAAAACAAGATTTGGCAACAAGGTCGGGTAGTGGAGTATCTCAACAATATGCCGATTATCCAAACTATGCTACCGGAGATCGAGGCTGATGACGTCATTTCGTATGTTTGCGGTATGGGTTTCTTTAAGGGCTGGCAAAAGATCATTGTGTCGAATGATAACGATTTCATGCAAGTTTGCGATGAAGAAACTGTATTGTGGCGCCCAGTAAAGGATGAGATCCTTAATACTAAGAGAATTATCGAAAAGACCGGTGTACACCCCACTAATATGGCTCTTGCCAGAGCAATTATTGGGGACTCCTCCGATAACTTGCCAGGTGTCAAAGGCGCCGGATTTAAGACAGTTGCCAAGCGCCTTGGTTTTTTATCAGAGAGCAGGACACACACCATTGATTCGATAGTTGAGCACTGCGCTGAAAAAAGCATTACGAGCAGCCTAAAATTCTATCAAAATGTGATGGAAAACACGGATCTGATCGAGCATAACTACAAAATGATGCAACTGTATGCACCACAAATGTCAGTTCAATCCAAAGTGCACGTCAGAGAATCAGTAGAGAATTTTGAATGTGATTTCAATAAAACTGAGCTTTTGAGATTGATGCGCGAAGATGGATTTGGTGAGTTAAATTGGGAAGAACTCAAGGCTCACTTAAATAAGATTAGTATCAACTGTCTTGACAATACAAACCAATAAATATTATTTTTATCTTGACTTTAAAGACAGTTCGGGTATAATTATAAACACCACAAGAGGGCAAAAATGAAAGCAGAAAAAGTAAACTTCGGAAGGTATGGAAAAGCCTTCCAAGAAGGACTTGTTCAGCTGATTTTTGAAGACCGACCTTTCGCAGACCAGATTACTGAAGTGCTGGATGTAAACTTCATTGAACTTGAATATTTGCGAATCTTTCTTCGAAAAACACTAAACTTTAGACATCGATATGATAAGCACCCGTCCGTTGACGCAATGCTTACGATAATTAAGACTGAACTGGAGCAAGAGGATGAAGTCTTACAGCAACAGGTTCAGGACTATTTTGGTCGCATGCACACCCGCGAACTTACCGACGTCGGATATATCAAAGAGACATCCTTAGATTTTTGCAGAAAGCAAAATCTCAAAGAAGCTATGCTAACATCAGTGGGGCTCTTACAGAACTGTTCTTTTGATGAGATTTCTAAAACTATTAACGACGCCCTCAAGTTAGGTTCTGAGAATAATTTTGGATATGATTATATGGCTGACTTTGAGGAAAGGTTCACTCCTAAATTTCGCAACACGGTCACGACAGGGTGGTCAGATCTTGATGGAATTACTGGAGGAGGCTTAGGTAGGAGTGAACTGGGTGTTGTTATAGCACCCACTGGCGCTGGAAAATCAATGGTCTTGGTTCATTTGGGCTCAGAGGCTTTAAAAGAGGGCAAGACTGTGGTACACTATACACTAGAGCTACAAGACACAGTCATTGCAACGCGATATGATAGCTGTATTACTGGGTATCCGCTCTCGGACATTATTAATTTTAAAGAGGAAGTATATGAAGAAATTAAAGACCTTGATGGGACACTTATTGTTAAAGAGTACCCGACTAAATCTGCCTCCACAAATACAATCAGAGCACATCTTTCTCGGCTTGTTAAGCGTGGTATTACTCCTGGAATGGTTATTGTAGATTATGCGGATCTACTTAAGCCGGTCCAAGTGAGAAAAGAAAAGCGAGAAGAACTCGGCTCTATCTATGAGGAACTAAGAGCGCTATCAACAGAGTTTCAGTGTCCTATTTGGACCGCCTCTCAGACAAATCGCTCTGGTTTGAGTGCGGAAGTGATCACAATGGAACAAATCTCAGAAGCATTCAATAAGTGCTTTGTAGCCGATTTTATTTTTTCAGTGTCACGGACAATCGAGGATAAGCAAAACAACCAGGGAAAGATTTTTATTGCAAAAAATAGAAACGGTCCCGATGGCATGGTGTACAATATATTTATGGATACGTCCAACGTTAATATAAAAATTCTACCTAAAACACCACAATTAAGTGGTAACACGAATGCACAGCAGATAGTTACTGCTCCTGTTGCTTTAGACTCAAAGGCACAGCAACAATTACTAAAAGCAAAATATACTAAATTAAGAAGGAAATAAGTAAAATGAGAACAATTGATAACATCCGCCGCTTCCGTCTGTCAGACACCTTTGTGGAGCCATACAAGACCGCAAAAGTTCCATGGGGACCATTGGGTTATGTTACTTTTAAGCGAACATACTCAAGAAGACTGAATGAGTTTGACCCAGAAGCTACGGGAACAGAAGAATGGTGGCAGACTTGTCGTCGGGTTGTGGAAGGTATGTTTAACATGCAGAAACAGCACGTATTCTTGCTAGGTTTAGAATGGAATGATGCGAAGGCGCAAACAACAGCTAAAGATGCTTTTGATCGATTGTTTAATTTGAAATGGACACCACCCGGACGCGGCTTATGGATGATGGGCACTAAGTTTGTAGAAGAACGCACTGCTGCGGGTTTGTTTAATTGTGCTTTTCGCTCGACAAAGGACTTGTCAACTAAGGGTGGGTACCTCTTCGCTTGGATGATGGATGCTCTGATGGTTGGCATTGGTGTTGGGTTTGACACAGAGGGTGCTGGGTCTATAGACATACATGAACCACAATATACCAACGATACCCACATCATAGATGACTCCCGAGAAGGATGGGTAGATTCGGTTCACCTGCTACTCGATGGCTTCTTTTTCGGCTCCAAGGTGCCCAAGTTTGACTACTCAGCAATTCGCCCGGAGGGCGCCCTCATCCACGGATTCGGAGGCACCTCTTCAGGTCACGGACCACTTAAGGAGCTACATGAGAGCTTGAGTGAGTTATATTCCAGGAGAGTAGGCGATCCAATTACTTCGGTAGACATTGTTGATACTGAAAATCTCATTGGAAGGTGTGTGGTTGCTGGTAATGTACGTCGATCAGCAGCATTAGCTATGGGAAGTTTCGATGATAAGAACTACTTGGAAATGAAGAATGATTCTGAAAAATTGCGCCATCATCGATGGGGCTCAAATAATTCATTTCATGCAATTGTTGGGATGGATTATACCTGGCATGCAGAGCAATCACAAAAGAATGGAGAGCCAGGATATATCTGGCTAGATAATGCAAGAACCCGCGGGCGCTTTAAAGACGGTGAACGATTAGACGATTTGAACGTTGCAGGGTTCAATCCATGCGTAGAGCAACAACTGGAAGATGCCGAGCTATGCTGCTTGGTAGAGACCTTCCCAGCCAAGCATGATGATTTAGAAGATTATTTAAAAACTTTAAAGCTTGCGTACTTGTATGGCAAGACCATTACTTTGTCTAACACGCATTGGCCAGAAACTAACGCTAAAATGCTCAAGAATAGGCGCATTGGATTATCTCAATCTGGCGTTGTGCAAGCGTTCAATAAACATGGGCGTCGTGAGATGTATAACTGGTGCGATAAGGCATACGAGTACATTCAAAAATTAGATGATCATTATTCTAATTGGTTGTGTATTCCGAAGTCTATTAGAACCACATCCATTAAGCCGTCAGGAACAGTATCGTTGTTGAATGGTTCTACTCCGGGGATCCATTTCCCGGAAGATGAATACTACATCAGGAGAATTCGGTTTTCTAAATCTTCACCTCTGATCCCTTCTTTGATTAGCGCGGGATACAAAACAGAAGATGATGTGTATTCTCCGAATACGCTGTGTGTAGAATTTCCGGTTCATGAGCCGTTCTTCACTAAAGGAAAGAGAGATATTTCCATGTGGGAACAACTGGAAATTGCTGCGCAATACCAACACTACTGGGCTGATAATTCGGTATCTATAACGGTGACTTTCAAACCTGAAGAATCTGAGAGTATAAAAGATGCTTTAGAGATGTACGAATCTAGATTGAAGGCTGTATCTTTCTTGCGATACGAAGAGACGGGTTATACCCAAGCGCCCTATGAACCGATTACCGAGGAGCAATACAAAGAATTAACTAACAACATAACACCTATCGTGAATATAGAAACAGATGAGTCTGGCTCAGGCACAAAATTTTGCACCAACGATAGTTGTGAAATATAGGAGAACCCAACATGTTTAAACCCGTCAACAGATATATTCAAGTAAAAATACTTGAACCAGAACCTACGCAAACAACGACTGGCATTCTTTTACCGAATGACTACGAGCCTAAAGAGGAGAGATACGTACAAGCATCCGCTTTGGCATGGTCTCCGGACGTTAGATTTGCAGAAGAATTAACAGAAGAACTTAAGATTATAATAGATCGCTCAATGGTCGAAGAAGTCAACAGCAACGGCTGTATGATGCACCTAATACTTGATAATTACGTACTGGGACTAATTAAGTAAGACAAGAATCCAGCAGCAGGGTAGCATTAAATGGCAATAGATAAGAATTTTTATAATGAATCTTCATCACACACGTTAGGATGGGAACCATCTTGGTTTGGTGAGAAGTATTTCGATGATCAGTTGGTTCGTGCTATAAAAAAATGGCAGCGCGAGCGACAAATAAAGGTTGATGGGATGTGTGGACCTTCGACATATCGTCGCATATGGACCGAAAGACAATCTGACATAGACATCCACAAACCTGATGAAAAACAGTATTCCAATTATATTGTTTATAATGGACAATTTCATACCATCAATTGGTCAAAAGTTGTTTTGTGGTCCGAAAGAGGTGGGCTCAAAGCAACCCGAGGTTCTCACTATGATTATACAGGAAGACCACAGCGACCAATAAGGTTGTTTGTAAATCACTGGGATGTGTGTTTGAGTTCAACAGCTTGCCAATCTGTTTTAGATAAGAGAGGCATATCAGTTCACTTCCTAATCGATAACGATGGTACTATATATCAAACGTTAGATATGCAACATGGGGCATGGCACGCTGGTTCCGAACGAGTCAACCGTGCTTCAGTTGGGGTTGAAATTTCAAATGCCTACTACCCGAAGTACCAAGATTGGTATATAAGAAATGGATTCGGAGAGAGACCAATGCTTGAAAACGTTAGAGTACATGGGGAACTCCTGCAGCCATTCATGGATTTTTATCCAGTTCAAGTTCAAGCACTCAAAGCTTTGTGGAAGGCGATCAACTCATCTGTTGGTATACCGTTTGAGACGGTTACAAATCAATTTGAAACAACATCGAAAGGTTACGAGCAGGAAGCTAAGTATGGCAAATTCAGTGGCTTTGTGAGTCATTATCATGTTGCCAAAGAAAAGATAGATTGTGCTGGGTTAGATATAGAGACTCTTCTTGAGGAAGTCAAGCGAGAAAAAGACTCAGGCTATATTGACATGGGTGAATCTTGCGACGACAGATAAATTGATCTATGAGCATGAGAAAATAGTAGTAGGGAGTTCGCTAAAAGCCCTGCTATATGCTTTCATCAATGACTATCCTGTTTTTTTTGCCGAACAACGTAAACCGTTTAGATTTGATTGTTTGCCGCCTACAGGTAATTTTGATAATCTGAAGATAGATAACAGTGTCGCCACTTTGTCTACTTTTGCCGGTAACATGGAGGTTGGTTGTTCCAAGCAAATTTTATGGGAGCGTGTTTTATTTCTATTGTCACTTGATTCTAAAGCCCCTTTATCAAACTTGTGTAATACAATTAGGTGTGGAGGTGAGTCTATATCTTGCTTTAATGAATATTCAAAGATAGCTGAGATAGGGTTCGATACGTGTTATTACTTTGGAGACGACAACTCCCGCGGATTTGTAAACCAGAAAAAGCTTGCAGAAAAAGAATACATATGTTATGATTGGGTTGCTTTTAATAGAGGCGGTAAACACGACATTGATTACATAAAAACAGACGACAAATTTGTCAAAGAGGTGTGGTTTTACCCATCGGATCGCATCGACGGGAACAGTCCCGTAAAAGATGCATGTGCAGTTTCAATTTTAACAGAATCTCAACTTCTAGATTTTGATTATTCGGAAACAATGGCAAGATTTAAGTTAGTTCATGAGATGGAATCAAGAGGAATGAAAGGATTATTCAATGGATACACAAAAAAGGGAACACCCCGATACTACAAATTTAGAACTACTAGCACTGCTCGCACAAAACATCAGCAAGCAAATAAAATCGAACCCCAATCAAAAAATATTGAGATCCCGACGATTAGTGAAGAAGACCTGCTACAAAGTCTACAAGAGGCTTGTTTGGACTCAAATAGATTTTTGAGGTGGTTGTGAGTAGAGTTCATTTAGCAGGAATTATACCAGTATCAGGAATAGAAACCGATTATGGAGTCCCAATCCCGGACGTGATGATGCCAGTACAAGCCGGATTTACAGCGATTCAAAAATCAGTGCACGAGTGCGCGTTAGCAGGGTGCAACACAATCTGGATTGTGGCTAACCCAGATTTGGCTCCGATTGTAAGGAAATCGGTAGGGGAATGGGTATACGATCCTGTATATTATGGCAGATCGAAGTTCGGACAAGGCTCAGAACATAGAAGGGAAATTCCAATTTATTATGCGCCAGTGCACCCTAAAGACATTGGCAGGAGAGATTCCTATGGGTGGTCTATTTTGAACGGGGTGTATACTTCTTGGAGAACAGCAAACCACATATCCAAATGGGTTGTACCAGACAAGTATTTTGTATCGTTTCCGATGGCTGCCTATGATATTTACCAACTAAGAGAACATCGCCAATTAATATCCGACAGAAACAGTAATTTCTTCATGAGACACGAAGAACTCACAGTATTAGATGGCGTACCACTTCCATTTACGATGACGGGAGCAGATTATATCCAATGCAGAAGATTTGTTAATAAGAAGACAACCAAAGAATATTACAACACCGCGGAGGGTGAACAGTATCCGTCAAAAAAGTTACCACTGGAAGAAAGGTGGAGTGCACGAAGGTTTAGTCTGTCGGAGGTGTTCGAGGAAATGTCGACAGAGAACTCTAATGTCGTTGACATTGATTGGTACTACGATATATCAGAGTGGGAAAAATATAAACAGTACCTCGGTTCAGATAATTTTATAAAAAAGCCATACGAACCGTTGACAAAGCCACACACGCATGCTATAATACCTTATAAGGCTTAAGGAGGCACTATATGGATCGTATTGATTCTAAGATTAAATTTGTGGGCTTGCACGCACACAGCGTAGCGGGTTCTATTTTTGATGCAATTGGATATCCCCAGGCGCACATGGACTTTTGTTATGAGAACGGAGGTGACGCACTGGCACTTACCGATCATGGCAATATGAATGGGCTTGCATATCAAGTGTTGCATGCAAAGAAGATGAAGGAAGAAGGCAAGGACTTTAAGCCCATTTTTGGATGTGAGGCTTACTTTATCCCATCGATTGATGAGTGGCGCGAGGAATACACTCGCGCAATGGAAGATAAGAAGCGCGCCCGCTCTGCAAAGAAAGATAAGGCGTCAGGTGCTACCGTCGAAGATGAGAACGATAGTAAGAAGACACAAGATATTCTGCGCCGCCGCCGACATCTGGTCCTTCTGGTTCAAAACCAGACAGGATTGAACAATCTGTTTAAACTGGTCTCAGAGAGCTACCAGCCAGAAAACTTTTATAGATACCCTCGTATAGACTATAAACTTTTAAAGAAGTACAACGAGGGAATCATCGCTGCTAGCGCGTGTCTTGGTGGCGTGTACGCTGGGAACTACTGGGAAAATCGCGATGAAGGCGATGAAGCAGTACTAAGCGCCATGCGCGAGACAACACAAAACATGGTAGATATCTTTGGTGATCGGTGGTATGCCGAGATTCAATGGAACAACATTAAAGAACAACATGAACTTAACAAGTATGTTATCCAGACTGCAGAAGAGATGGGTGTGCGTCTGATTAGTACTGCAGACAGCCACTACCCGACTCCTGACGCTTGGAAGGACCGTGAATTATATAAGCAATTGGGTTGGCTTGGCAAGGGTCGCCCATCATGGGCAGACGAAGAGTCACAACTCCCCGCAGGAGTCGAGGAGATCGGCTATGAGTTGTATCCAAAAAATGGTGATCAGATCTGGGAAAGCTACAAAGAATACTCAGAATCTACGGGGTTTGAGTATGAAGATGATATGGTCTTGAAAAGTATTGAGGAGACACACAAGATTGCTCACGATAGGATCGAGTCGTTCATGCCCGACAACACAGTTCGTCTTCCCGAGTTCGTTGTGCCGGCTGGATTTACAGCTACGCAGGCGCTTGTTAATTATGCACTTGAAGGTCTAAAGGACAAGGGACTACACAAGAATAAAGAATATACTGACCGTTTACGCCATGAGCTTAACGTTATCGATGATCGCGGCTTCTCAAAGTATTTCCTCACAATGAAGTCTATCGTTGATGTAGCAACGGGCATGATGCTGACTGGTCCTGGACGTGGTTCTGCGGCAGGATCACTAGTAGCATATGCGTTAAACATTACCCAGGTTGATCCAATCAAGTATGATCTTCTGTTCTCGCGGTTCCTTCGCTCCGATGCCAAGGACTATCCAGATATCGATTACGATGTATCTGACAGCATGGCACTGAAGGAGAAACTGGTCGAGATGTGGGGCGAGGATTGCGTTGCGCCAATCTCTAACTGGAACACTTTGCAGCTTAAGTCTTTGATTAAGGACATTTCCAAGTTGTATAACATTCCGTTCACCGAAGTGAATACGGTTACCTCTATTATGATCCGCGAAGCCACACCGGAAGCCAAGCGAAAGCATGGTATCAAAGCGGGAGTATACGCACCAACTTGGGAAGAAGTGATGGAGTTTTCCCCATCGCTGCAGGCATACCTCAATAGGTATCCGGAAGTTAAGACACACGTTGAGGGTCTTGTTGGTCAAGTCCGCTCCTGCTCTCGACATGCCGGCGGCGTGGTTATTGCAGAGAACCTAGACCAAAGTATGCCATTGATTAATTCAGGTGGTGTGCGACAGGCGCCATGGGCAGAGGGTCAGAACGTTCGACACCTAGAGCCGATGGGTTTCATTAAGTTCGATTTGCTTGGGCTGTCTACTCTTAAGATGATGGAGGGTTGCATCGAGCATATCCTGCGTCGTCATCATGGAGTGGAGAACCCAACTTTCGCACAAGTAAGAGAGTACTACGATACGAAACTTCACCCTGATATCCTCGATATGAATGACTCAGCTATCTATGAGAACATTTTCCACAAAGGCAAGTGGGCTGGTGTGTTCCAGTTCACGGAGCACGGAGCACAACAGTTCTGTGTGAGGGCAAAGCCGAACAACATTATTGATGTGTCAGCTATTACCTCCATCTTTCGTCCTGGTCCGCTATCGGCTGGTGTTGATGCAGACTACGTGGAAGCCAAGGGGCACCCACAACGCATCAGTTATCTATCAGAAGAAGCGCGAGAACTCACCGAGGAGACTTACGGGTTCTTGATCTTCCAAGAGCAAATTGCCCTGCTAGCTCACAAACTTGGTGGTTTGACATTGGATGAGGGAAACATGCTCCGCAAGGTGTTGACTAAGAAGGGAACAGGCAAGGGCTCCGTGAAGGGCACTTTGCATGCTAAGTTCATCAAAGGCTGCGTAGCGAAGAAGATCGACCGAGAGGAAGCGCAAGCCCTCTGGGATAAGTTTGAATATTTCTCAGGCTATGGATTCAACAAGTCACATGCAGTTAGTTATTCGATTATCTCATATCAGTGTGCTTGGCTGTGGAATTACTACCCAGCAGAATGGATGGCAGCATTCTTGGATAAGGAGCCGGAGACTCGCAAGGAGAAAGCGATCAACATTGCGAAGCAGTATGGTTTCGATATTGCTCCTCTTGATGTTAATAAGTCGGGCACCGTTTGGGAAATCTCACAGGATGCTGGAACGCTTATTCAACCTTTGACTTCTATCAAGGGTTTGGGTATGGCAGCCATTGACCAGATTCTAGCTAATCGACCAATCAATACAGCAGAAGATTTGCTGTTTAACGAGAACATTACTTACTCAAAGTTAAATAAGAAGTCTCTTGATGCTTTGTGTCGGGGCGGAGCCCTTGATAATATTGTTGATGACAGGTTTAGTGGTCGCAAACATTTCTGGTCAGCATGCATTGTGGATCGACCCAAGAACCTTAAGAAGTTAGCTGAGAACATGGAACTTTATCGACCTGAAGGGGACTTTAGTGAAATGGATATTATTCAGTTCAAGTCAGACCTCACGGGAGTGTTCCCAATGAACTTGGTTATCAGCCTGGAAACGATACAAAAGCTACAAGACAAGTTCATTCCACCAATCTCGGAATTTGATCAGGAGCTACAAGTTTGTTGGTTTATTCCGCGCAAGATTGTGCCGAGAAAAACAAAGAAAGGTAAAGATTATTGGATCGTAGAGGTGATTGACTCTAACAACGAACTAACTAGAATTAGGTGCTGGGGCATCAAACCGGAGAAAGACCGGGTACACCTCAACCGACCTTATATGGCTAGATTGAACTACGACGAAAACTGGGGATTCTCGACATATGCGGTTGGTAAGACATTTAAACTACTAGGATAACCAAAAATGCATATACTCAAGACATTCAGCCCACTGTTAAAAGAGGCAAAACTGATTGACGACTTACCAGTCGTCTTGCGCGTTAGAAAATTTGATGAAGCTACTGCCAAGGAGTTTTCATCATATGTGTCAAAGGCACAAAACACAGGACAACCAGTATTACCTATCATTATCGACAGTTACGGAGGGCAAGTCTACAGTCTTATGTCTATGATCTCTGATATTAAAAGCAGTCGTATCCCTGTGGCAACAATTGTTCAAGGCAAAGCAATGTCTTGCGGCGCTATCTTATTTAGCTTTGGCACCGAAGGGATGCGCTATATGGATCCAGATGCTACGCTTATGATTCACGATGTTAGTTCAATGGCTTGGGGTAAAGTAGAAGACATCAAGGTAAGTGCAGAAGAAACTGATCGTTTAAATCAAAAAATATACACTATGATGGCAGAGAATTGTGGTCATCACAAAGATTACTTCTTGGATATTGTTCACGACAAAGGACATGCAGATTGGTTCTTAGAGGCAGACGAGTGTAAAAAACACAACCTCGCCAACCATCTAAAAATACCAGAGCTAAAAATAGAAACAAAGGTGAAGTTTGACTTTAAGTGAAAACTAGTTAGAGCATGTCTGCGACAACTAAATTAAAGTGGAGAAAGCTCACAGGAAAACTTAGACACCTTTATGATGAACTAGAGATTGTTCAAGACATGTCAACTGCTGCTGGTGGAGACTTCCAGCAATACTACGAAGAATTCTGTACAAAAAACGATATAGACCTTGCAGAGTTGAACAGTCAACACGCCGAAAGAATAAAGAAGCTTTACCCAGAAGAGTCGAAAGAAGAGAACCAACAAGAGTATGCAGGCTCAACTGCTATAACAGTGGTGGAAATAGAAGAAGAGCCAGAAGCCGCGACACCAAAAACCGAAGCATCGGTTGTCGACCCCGAGTTTACTCACACAGACGACAGAGAGATGCACGAAATATTTTCAAAGTTGTTTAAAAAATTAGCAACTGTGTTGCACCCAGACAAATTAGCTAATTCAGATTATACCGAAGAACAAAAGACAGAATTTGAATCAATGTTTACAAGCGCCAAGACAGCACTGGAAGAGAAAAGATACTTTATACTCATCGACTATGCAGAGCGCCTTAACGTGCCAACACCGAGAAATTATAAACAACAGATGAAGTGGATGAAAAAAGAATTAGAAACTGTTAGAGGTAGCATTGCGAAGGTTACTAGGACCTATAACTACTCCTTTGCGGAAGCTGAAGATGATGAACAACGCGACAAACTAATAAAGAAGTTCATGCAACAAGTATTTGGGTATGATCCTACAAATAAACAATAAAACTTGTTGACAGCGACCCCCGAATCTGATATATTAATAAAGTAATCAAAAGGAGGCTATAATGGCTACAACAAATGAAGAGCGTAAACGCTATGTCAAGGAGTATATCCGCTCACTGGCAGCAATCGAAGAGGCAATGGAACCTTACAAGGAGCAGAAGCGAGATCTGCGAACCGAGTTTAAGGAGAATAGTTGGCTTAGTACGGATGAAATCAGCGCCGCCGTCAAGGCATATCGACTGTTTAAGGGAAAAGTAAACATCGACGAGGTTGTTGAGAATTTCAACATGTTTACTGGAGATGGCAATGATTCTTGAGTATGCACTTACACGTCCGAATGCCCATGACCCAGAACGAGCCAACCCATCGGATGCAGGATTGGATGTATTTTATTCACCGGATGTAGACAACCAATCCATTGCGATTGATCCGGGAGGCAGCAAAGTAATTCCAACTGGTTTGCGCTTCGGCGTCCCACACGGTTATATGCTGGAGGTAAAGAACAGAAGCTCAGTCGCAGCCAAGCGTTCACTGATTGTAGGAGCATGCGTTGTTGATTCTGGATATGACGGAGAAGTCTTCGTCAACCTACATAACGTGGGCTCTAGCACACAATATGTTCGCACCGGAGATAAGATTGCACAACTGGTTATGATTCCTGTTGTACATTTTAGAGCGATGCGCAGCAGTTCAGGGGATTTATATCGAAGCCCAATTACAATTAGTGATAGAGGCGCAGGCGCCCTTGGGAGCACAGATGTCTAAAGCTGAATTTGAATATGATATCTGGGATGATATAAAGTTACTAACATCTGGAATACCGCGTATTCTAGGACAAGACGACATTGGCACACTATTTGAAGAAGAACAGCTTGAACAATTTAAGGCGCTTCTTGAGTTTTGTACAACTGTGCTTGATGAGGGGGAAAACTCAAAACACTTCCAAAATGTTTCCCCAATGTCTCTGGAGAGGACCAAGGATTCTCAAGGAAGGGCGGTCACAATAGATCCCGATCACGCGGCAGCAGTCAAGGCTTCTATTGTAAAAGCTCAAAAAGTCTACGTAGCTGGTTTTGTGGCAGAATGTTCGGGGGGCAAAAAGTATAAAGTCATTAATATGAACCATCGCCACCAAGAATCCAAAAACGCAATTGTAGAAAGACTACTATCAGAGGACTTTACGTTACCGGTGGTTATTGTTCCTTTCGAGCTTGCCGCAACAGCGGGTCTTGCGATATCGGAGATTCAATGTCTTATGAACTCTGGGCTGCCAAAGAAGTTAGGCAATGGTAACGATTGTATCTCAAACATGACTAAGACGGTCAGCAACTTGGGTTTGGACTTGTCCGACGAGGAAACTTATAATGCATTTGTAGGATACTACAGCACAAAGTATCCTCAGATTTCCCATAGAACAATTAAAGGCAATGCCACGCGAGTAATGAACAAGAAGGCGCTTAATGATTGTGATGTGTGGTGTGCAAACACTAAGGAGTTTATTGATAGTTTCATAAAGACACATAAAGCCAAGAAGGTTACCCCGAAGTCGGAGTATTTTAACTTCACTAAAGATGGGATATCCCATAAGAACTGTAAAATTCAGTTCATTTCAACTAAAGGTTCTTGTTATGATCAATCGTTCCGCCGCGATATCAATTTTAACATCGACAATCCGGCAAAGAAAATAGTTCACTTGGTAGGTTGCCAAGTTAATAAGGGGGATCCTCAAACCACGATCAAGTCGAGGGCTACATATTTTACTAACCTGTATAAAGACTGGAAAACAATAGGAAAACACTTGCCTGCCACCAACAAGATCGGAGCCGAATTGGTTATAATTGTTCCACAGAATGAAGGACAAGTTGAAATCAGAGGTTACGGTGCGGATGCAGAAGAGTTGATCACAACCAAGACAGAAGCAAATGAACTCAAGGATCACTGGAACTGCATTACTAGGCAAGAGATCTACGCACATTTTGGCTCAGATGACTGTAACGCATCGAAACCCTACAAGAAAGAGTGGCTCTTTACAGAATCATTCGAACAAGAAAATGTATTACCATTCGAACAAAGAGAAGGAAACCAAGGATGAATAAAACAACACAAAAGACAATGTTTAGCTCTGCCACTGGCAACTGGGCAACACCCCAAGAATTTTTCGACAAGCTAAATTGGAGATTTGGACCTTTCGATTTGGATCCATGCGCAAGCACCCATAATACAAAGTGTTCCAACTTCTTTACTAAGAGCGAGAACGGATTAGAGAAAGATTGGGAAGGTTTCACTTGTTTTGTTAACCCCCCATATGGAAGAGGTATTGACAAATGGATCGAGAAAGGTTATAATGAAGCTATGAAGAACGAAACAAAAGTGGTGATGCTCATCCCGGCAAGAACTGACACCAAGTATTGGCACAAGTATGTTATGAAGGCATCAGAGATCCACTTTGTGAAAGGTCGCCTAAAGTTTGGCGATAGTAAGAATTCCGCACCGTTCCCGTCAGCAGTCGTAGTATTCGATGGCGGTGATGAGTTGTGGAGAGTAGAAGGCATTAACAGATAGGAGTAAATAATGACCGAAGAAATTTTAAAAGCCGCAATCATGCAGCTTAGATCGAAAGTAACTGAGCGCTTTGCAATCATTAAAGATCTATACCACAGACCTGCCACAACCGAAACAGTTGATCACATTGTCACGCATGCAGTAGCGCTTGCACAACTTGAAGGTGCAATGGTCACGCTTCAGCAATATTCAGGCGCTCTCTCTAAGCAAACAGAGGATGAACTTGAGTCCAACAAGCCAGAAGAACCAGAGATAGAACAAGAGCCGGAAGCTGAACCCGAAGAGCCAGAGGCTATAGATCTTGAGAAGAGATCTCCAAAGTATCGAGCTTCCAAAAAGGCTGCAAAATCAGTCAAGCGTGTGAAGCCAAAGGCAAAGAAGAATGAATCGTAAACAACGAAGAGCTTTGGACAAGCAGCTTGGTAAAGATAGTACAAAAGAATTGTCCGATAGGGTCACTCAATTTCAAAGTTTACCTGAGATGTGTTTGACGTGCGAGAAGCCATTTGATAAAAAGAGCAAGAAGATGGTGAAGACATGGAATGTGGTGGTGAGGGACGAAGATACCGTGAGGCTTTATTGCCCCGAGTGTTGGACTATGGCTCATAAAATAATTAGTGAATTTAAAAAGGAGAGAGGAAATGCCGGTAAGTAGAATATCAAAAGAGTCAATTTTAAAAATGATGAAAGGAAGCGTGGCGGTCAACGAAGAGACAACTTGTGTAATCAAGTTTTATTCTAATGGGTGCCATTTATGTCACGCTTTGAGTTCTTATTATAAAGACATATCTGATTCGTATGATAACGTTATGTTTTTTGCATTTAACATTGATGACGATGACGAGATTCCAATAAAATTAAAATTAAATGGAGTGCCCTCCTTATCTGTATTTAAGATCAACAAGGGAAAGAAAGCAAAGATACGAAACCTCGCTGATCCCGAGAAGCCAAACGAAAAAACATGGTTTACTGTTGGGCAAATAAAGAACTTTATTGATAAGGATTTAAAAGCATGAGAAGAAAGTTTCCACAGGGGCTGTCGTACGATGATGTATTGCTGGTTCCCAAATACTCAGATATTAAATCCAGATCAGAGATAACCTTGTCGGTAGACATGGGTAAGACACTGCAACTTGACTTGCCACTTTTCTCATCACCGATGGATACAATTTCTGAAGACAGAATGGCGATTGCAATGGATAAAGCGGGAGGCGCCGCTATCATTCATCGATACAACAGTATCAAACAACAAGAGGAACTGGTATCTAAATCAGTTTCTGAGTCGAGAAACAACGTTGGCGCCGCCATAGGGATCACAGGAGATTATCTTGAAAGAGCTACCGCTGCGTTCAATGCAGGCGCCACATTTATATGTGTAGATGTTGCTCATGGTCACCATTCAATGATGCAAAAAGCACTAAATCGACTTAAAAAATTACTGGGGGAGAATTATCACATCATGGCAGGCAACGTAGCTACGCTGCAAGGCGTGAATGATTTGGCTGATTGGGGAGCAGACTCTGTTCGCTGTAACATTGGTGGCGGCTCTATCTGCTCAACACGTATACAAACGGGTCATGGTGTACCTGGGCTGCAAACAATTATTGATTGTGCTCAAACCGATAGGGATGTAAAAATAATCGCCGACGGAGGAATAAGGAACTCCGGAGACATAGTTAAAGCAATCGCAGCCGGCGCAGATGCTGTGATGTGTGGGTCTCTGTTTGCTGGGACCACTGAATCGCCGGGAGACGTTATCATGGATAATTCAGGCTTTAGATGGAAAACCTATAGAGGTATGGCGAGCAAAGAAGCACAGATCGATTGGAAAGGTAAATACTCTTCTTTCGAGGGAGTGTCAGCTAGGGTGCCGTTTAGAGGACCAATGGAAGAGATACTTTTTAATTTAGAAAAGGGTATCAGATCTGGCTACTCATACTCAGGCGCCAGAAATGCGACTGAACTACAAGCGGTAGCTGAGTTTATGCACCAAACATCGGCTGGTCAGTCTGAGAGCAACACTCACATAAACCAGAGGGCTTGGTAATTACATGGAACATGAGATTGATTACGGAAAATTAAACAAAAGAATAGTGTTTACCGAAAACGATCATAGACACGTAAACTTCCTAATGAAGCTAAAGTCGATTGGTTTAACCCAATCTAAGTTCTTCAGGTATATCATCACAGGGTTGATTAACGATGATCGCAGGCTTCATGATTTTATAGAAGAAATGAGCGATGTATCTATAAAGAAAAAGAATACAAGCAAGAAACTAAGAACCGCCGGCGCTCAGACACTTGATGATTTGGGATTAAATGATGGAGAGGTGGATAACATATTCGACATGATTGCAGAGGAGTTCCCAGGATTATGAAAAAGAATGTAGATGGATTATTAGAATGCTCCAGAAAATGCATGCAACTAAAGCAGACTTGTGGCGCTAAAGACTGCCGGCACTGGATCAACTATCCAAATGAATTCAATTGTTGCCTTGTGTCGGTTTATGAAAATGGACCGATGACCCTTAGACAGGTTGCAGAGAGGATTCAATTGTCCTTTGCACGTATAAAACAAATAGAAACAAAAGCTCTTGAGAAGATTAAAAAGAGACTTGATAGCTTTGATTCTTATTTTTAATGCCGTTATTGCATTACATAACTACTTATTTTTGAGTTTCTTTAAATAGAAAAGGAGATTTTTTAAAAATGGCTCGTAAAACTTTATTAAACGAACATGAGATTCGTAAATTCTTAAAACTCGCTAACATTACAACTGTTGGTGATAAAAAAATTCATGAGATGGGCGGAATGCCTTCCATGGGTGGCGCCTATGAGCGCGACGATGAGGAGCACCTCGAAGACGAACTCGGAGCAACCGAGGATGAATTGGGTGCCGAAGATCAACTCGCTGACGATGAAGGCGACGAGTTGGGACTTGCTGATGATGAATTAGCAGATGATGACCTTGAGGTCGACGGAATGGAAACAGCAGATCGCGAAGAGTTGATGGCTGATGTCGTTCGCGCTGTCGCAGATGCCCTCGGCATTGCTGACAGAGTTGATGTTGAGGCTGGTGAGGAAGATGCAATGGATGACATGGACGACTTAGGCGCTGAGCCTATGGACATGGAGCCGGAAGCCGCGCTGGCACCCGAAGAAGGAGGTGAGGAATCACTTGAGGAGCCAGCTGACCTCGGAGACGAAGAAGAAGATCCCATGATGGAAGCGGATGTGGACGAAGGCACCAAGAAAGATGACGAGTTAAATGACGAAGAGGACGACGGTGCCCGCGGCGAAAAGAAAGGTGATAAAGCCTATGTCAATGAGGACGAAATTGTTGCTGAGGTTGCAAAACGTGTAGCCGCTCGCCTCCAAGATGAGTCGTCTAAAGAAAAGATGGTCGATGCCCTTGCAGAAAGAATTCTCAAAAGATTGACCAAATAACTTGACAAAATAAATACGAGCTATTATAATATAACCACTAGAGCCTATATACTCTAGTGGTTATTTTTTTGGAGCCGCATGCAATTCTTACTATACTTCCTTATCTTTCTGTTTGGCATAGCAACATATAGAGCATTTTTTATCTATCGAGCCGCGCATGCTAGTTTGTTCGTACTGAGAATGGCACAACGCACGTCTTTAATCATGATGGTGCGTACTTTAGAAAACTATGCTTATGCTAAAACGTTTTGTGCCCATCAACTAAAAAAGAATGGAGCAACCGAAAGCGAGATAAACAATTTTAAAATTTATATCAACAATGATATTGACCACCTCAAACAGCAATCAATTAAAGAAATGAACAAAGCTCTTCCAAATTACTTTGAACATTCAGTGGTGTTTGAAGATTGGGATTCCGCGATGATTTTTTTAGAGAACACAAACCTTAATAA
>UEXM01000342.1_pt2 | contig 46252 bp, 51 predicted proteins | sample 1796661 | NCBI WGS metagenome assembly UEXM01 (sample SAMEA4772469, study PRJEB27181) | metagenome | reverse complement strand
CTCCCCCTTATATGTACTAATCGCGCGGTAAATGCCTAGAATCGTTCGGGTTTTAGTCAATACCTTTCTATTCCCTTTGTATGTTTCCCTTTACGTATCCCTTTCCGTAGGAAAGGGGGCCCTTTGGCTTATCGGGAGGCAACCCACCCCCCACCCCCTCTAACTTTGTAGATATATATTCTCGTACGTAAGCGTCGGTGAGATGTATGTAGCCGTAACGCAGAGAGCCCCGATCCGAGGGGGGTCGAACCGGGGCTCAGGGCTGTGCGCTTGGGGGTGGCACAAGGACTAGGCGAAGCCTATCAGCCGCTAAGCTTCCCGTCTAGCCCGATCTGCTTGACACTGTTAGCCGGTCGGCGTACCATCGGCGTCCCGGTGCATGGAGCACCACGGAGGTTGAGATGGATCGTAGTTACTTAACGCACCCTAAGATCGTGCGCTGCTCATGGGAGGGCGTCATCATGTACCCACTCCTAGAAGCGCTGTCCGATGAGATGAGGCTGACAACAGACACCCTGGACCCAGAGTACCTCTCGGTTATTACACGTATACCTGTGAGCGTAGTGACTGATGGGATTAGTTCTCTCGGTGCTGTTGGTGTGTTGTCTGAAGATAATGATTGTTTCACCTTGACGGAGTGCTCCTCTCTCACGCACGTACGCGAGCGGGCGCATCCCGCCCGCGCCCTTTCCCCCGTAGGGGGGGAAAGTGTGCAGGCGCAGGTCCGGGCGAGCGCGCCCCCGCGTGAGGAAAGTTTGGAGGCGTACCTCATCGACACCTGGGGGAATCTCGTTACTCGGGGCAAGTCTTTGGACAAGTGGTGCAAGTCTCAGGAGGCCGCTCACCCGAACTTAGATTTACTTACCGAGGCAAAGAAGGCGCGTGCCTGGGAAGAGAGTCAGGCGAAGCGGAAGACAGCGGTTCGTCGCTTCTTATCGAACTGGTTCAATCGTGCAGAGGGTTTCAAGGAAGAAATTAAGATCAGAGCTGAAGGTGGTCCAAAGCACTGGAGTGGGCTTACTAAGCGCGATAGAGACATTGCCCTCAAGGAGGGTCGCAATGAACACTCGGTCATGGTCGATGGAATCAGCTTGATTCGAGACCTCCGGGATGAAATGTTTGTCCTCTCGGGGCAGGACCTGATTCACGGCCAGCTTCCGTACAAGGACAAAATCAAATCACACGTAAGGGGAAAGCTTGAAGGGAGTGAAGACCCTTATGAGCCAGAGGCAGTTGAGAAGCTGCTTAAAGACATGGGCGCACGGCCTGAAGCACCTAGAGCGCTTCAATGGGCGATGAGCCAACTAATAACTGACACTAGATACGATATGGGGTTATTGCCGGTATGAACACGCTTGGGGAAGCAAAACACAGGGACATTCGACAAGTTGCAGCAGAGTTAGGATTCATCTTCGGAAGAGGACACAAGCAGGCGTACTGCCCAGACCACAGCCGTGGACCTGGGAAGGGAACACCTTCTGTTTCTTTCTTCGAGAAAGATGGACACCACCGCTTCAAGTGTCATGGGTGTCAGAAGTCTGGTGATTCGATAGACATGGTCTCGTGGATTAAAGCCTGCGAAACCAGAGAAGCGATCTCATGGCTCAACGGAAAAACACTCAACCACTCAAAGGCTAGCTATCCGCCGCTACAGCCAGAGACACCGGAGGTTCCGGTCGGAAGGAGAATCGCTGCCTGCTCAGCGTTTCATGCGGCACTCGGAAAGATGGATGACTTTGGCGTGGACTGGCTGCTTACCCAAAGAGGGATAAAGCCGGAAACCGTGGTCGAGTACAAACTGACAGACATCACCAAAGAGAAGGCAACGAGGGCAATGGGTGCTGCCATACAGGCGACCGATGTTGATACCTGTGTTGCGCTTGGGATTGCTGCGAAGTCGAAGAGTTCAGAAAATTTGTTCTGTCCCGTTGGATTCGCCTATCACATTGCGATCCCTTACCTGACCGACAAAGGGTCTGTGGCTCACCTGCAGTTCCGGCGAGTGTCTCGAAGCGGAGAGAATGACAAGGGGCCGAAGTACCGACACCTGCGCGGTCAAGTGCCAATGCCCTACAACTTGCCATCTACCCAGGCTTCTAGTCTTACGAACAGAGGCAAGAGCAGGGTCTTCCTCGTTGAAGGTGCTCTAGACGCTCTCTCCCTCTCTCAGATGGGCGTTAGCGCTTTGGGGATACCAGGAGTCGGGTGGTTGGATAAAAGTCGAACAGAGCGCATTCTGAAGCGTCTTAAGGATGGGACAGAAGTTGTGCTTGGGTTTGATGCTGACGATGCCGGTCGTTCAGCGAATGCTCGATGTGTGGACATGTTCCAGGAGGTTGGCGTTTTTCCGCTGTCTGTGACTTGGCCTTCTGACTTTGCTGGCGATTGGTGTGATTGGTTTCGGGAGCGACCTAACTCTGCTCCTGACATCTCTACTCAGCAGCCGACGATCTCCGAGACTGAAGCTTGGATTGGCGACATCATGGAGGAGGGGACAGCCGACGTTGTTGCGGTTGCCTCTGGGGCTAAGGTCTCAAAGCAAGTTAAGACTGGCTACTCGCTGCTTGACTCTTTGCTTCACATCGAGCCTGGGGACATGGTGGTTGTTGCCGCTCGACCCTCAACCGGAAAGAGCCACTTCGTCCTTAGCCTTATGCAGAGGATGGCTACCCGATTCGGAACGAAGAGCATGTTTGTCTCTCTGGAGATGTCGAAGCCGTCTGTGGCTAAGAGAATCTCTGCGGCTCAGATGGGCTTGGGGCAAGATACAAAGGTTCCGCTCCACGAGCTTGAGGTGGTTGCTCGGAAGGCGAACCGTGCGTTTTCCGATTTGCCGATTCTTGTTGACTTCGGAAACAGGAAGATGGACCGGGTTATTGAGAACATCCGCTCTTCCGTGAAGAAGCATGACATCGAGATGGTGGTCATCGACTACCTTCAGCTTCTTGAGTGCAAGGGTCGCAACAGGCAAGAAGAGGTTGCTGATGCTTCGAGGCGTATCAAGGCGCTGTCGAATGAGCTGCTTGTTCCGATAATCACAGTGGTCCAGATGAACCGAGACATTGAGAAGAGAACAGGGTCTGTTCCTCAGATGTCTGACTTGAGAGAGTCAGGCCAGATTGAGCAGGATGCTGATTCGATTCTCTTTGTAGATCGTCCTTTCGTCCGAGACCCGAATGCTAACTTTAGTGACTTCAATATCCGCATCAGCAAACAGCGAAATGGTTCCACCGGGAGGCTCACTATGCACCTCCCAGAACCCTTTGGATGGCTGCAGGATAGGGAGTTTGACACTAGAAATGGGAACCAGTAAGCTCCCTGAGTTACCGGAGGTAATATGTCTTTTGGAGAAATCATTAGAGAGGCACGCCAGAACGCTGGCTTAAGTCTCGACGGGCTGGCTTCTCAGCTCGGTGTTACGAAGGTCTATGTGTCGGATGTTGAGCGGGGGCTTCGTAAGCCCTTTACTCAGGAAAGAATCCGTCAGGTAGCTTCTATTTTGGACCTAGACCCTGCTGAGCTTTCTTGGAGAGCTGCTAGCAAGAGAGAGTTTATAACCCTTCCAACTCAAAGCTGTTCGGAGACGAAGCTTAGGTTGGCTGGTGCGATCAGCCATTGTTGGCTGGATATGAGTGATGCACACGCAGGAGCGGTGCTTAATGTGATTAATGGAGGTTGATATGGGTTTTCCGAGTGCAAATAAAGCGTTTGTTATGGGGCAGGTGAGTTCTCCCCCTCAGATTAAGGACATCGGAAACGGTCGTTCGATGATGGGCTTCCGCCTAGTCTCGAAGCGTTCGTGGAAGGACAAGGAGTTTCAGACCACTCATCGCATTACCGTTTTCGGGAATGCTGTGGACGGGCTCCGCGATCTGAGCGAAGGTTCACTTGTGGGGGTCGATGGTCGAATCGACAACCGGCAATACGAGCAGAACGGTGAGAAGAAGTGGATTACAGAAATCGTAGCAAACGATGTCCAGGTCTTCTCTGCTACCGAAAGCAGTAAGGAAGAGGACTTTGGAGAAATCCCTTTCTAGCGCTTACGTGTTTACGATGAAGGTCGTCGGCGTGGGCTCAGACCCCGACGATGCCTTCGAGCATGCGCTTACAAAGCTTGAGTCAGATATGGCAGCTGCGATGCATGGGCCGATTCAGTATGAGGAAATCTCAGACAATGAGGCTTCTCGTATCGCAGTTGCTTACTCAGCCTTTCACTCTGCAGAGGCAGAGGCTTAGGCGAGGGAAAGAGCCGCTTCGTAGCCGTCCATCTTAGATAGATAGCTTTCGACAGCCCTTTCCCTCATCTGCTCCCCGTCTGGCAGGGCTGGCGCACCCTCCATCTCTCGAAGCAGTTTGTTCTTTCTCTTTTTCTCCTGCCACTCGGCAGCTCCCTTGAGAAACGCTTCGGGGTTGTGCCGAACCTTCGTTCCTTCTGGGTTCATCCAGTCGATAGATCCAAGTGCAGATGCCAAGCCAGCCATCACTCTTCCTCAGCCCCCAGCAGGATAATCAATCCATTGAGAATGGCATTCCAGAACGCGCTCATTAGTAAGACTTGCGCTTCTTCTTAGCCTTCACGAGCTTTCGCTTTTTGGGCATGGCCTTAGTCTTGATTGCTTTGATCTTTTTCTTAGGCTTCATTGTCTTAAGTTTGTAACCGGGCATGACTGCCTCCTTTGTTAAAGATTTCCTTTGGCCCACTGTCCGTAAACACTGGCTCTCTTTCTAGCATCAGCACGGTTGCTCGTGCTGGGCTTCTTAGACGATTTGCCTTTGCTAGCGCCTTTCTTCGTGGGCTTACGGCCAGACCTAGGTTTTCCGCACAGAGACTTTACGTTTGGCTTTTTCATAGCTTTACCATTTCACCTTGTCGGCCCAGTAGGCCGCAGACATTTTACCTTTAGCGATGTTTCTTCCGTGTCGAGCCTTGAAGCTTTTGCGCTTGGCTTTCATCCGTGCGCTCTCTCCGCTCTTTGGCTTTCCTGCTGTGCTTGCGCCCTGCTCTCCAAAGCGAATGGTCTTCACCTTGTCGCCAACCTTGGCTACGACAACGTGGCTTTTCTTTGCATGACCTGGGGTCCGCTTTGGTTTGTTGACGCCAGAAACCCCTGCTCGTTTGACTGCACGAGCAGCCTTTGACATCGGCTTCTTCGTTGGAGTTTTCTTCTTTTTGGTGTAAGCCATAATAGTAACCCTGGAGATGTTATGTCTTTCAATCCTAGTGGATTAACCGTGAAGAAGGCTATCGCAAAGCTAGCCGGAATGTCTGACGAAGATCTTAGTGCTGCTTACGATGCAGAGCTTGAGGGCAAGGGGCGCAAGTCTTTGCTTGATGCGATCACCTCTGCTCGTGATGACATCCGAGAAGATGCTGTCGAAGATGTGGTTGTCGAAGAGTCCGTTGAGGAGCCTGCCTCAGAAGAGATTGATCAGTACACCTTTGAGATGCTTAGCCAGTCCGACCGCTTGAGTTGGAAGTGGGTTTCCTCCAACAGGTACGTAAGGGTTGGCTAGGAATTCCCGAGTAGGCGGTAGCAATTCGTGGCGTAGAGCTGCCGACGACGAGACTGTTTATCGTCCGTCGTCTGTGTCCAAGGAAGGGCGAGCGGTCCTTCAGACAAACGTAGTTGTTCCGTCGTTTAAGGATGATAAAGAGCGCTATGGCTGGGAAATGGAGCAGTGGCGCAACGCAATTTTAACAAAGCAGAAGTGGAGAAAGTGGATCGGCTCTGACGAGTGTTGGCATGTCGGTCCCCCGGTTCTCCCAGGAGCGCCAGTCTTTACAGACAAGGTCGCCCAAAAAGCTTTTAAGAAGGCAAATAACGCTGGATATATCTCACCCCGCACTCTTGGCGAGCGTCTTGGTGTTGGGCGTTATCTTGCTAAGAGGTTGATGGATGTGGTTAGGAACCACCTCGATGTCGCTTTTGTCACCTACCCCCACAGGTCGATGAAGACGACGGTGTGGAATTGCAGGATGATCCACGAAGACGAAGTAGAGGGCATCCGAGAAAACATGGATGACTGGCGTGCCAGGATGAAGAAGAGCTTTAAGTCAAAAGAGCTTCCTCCTCCAAGCCGAAGGATGTCCGTTTACATGGGAGAGTAGATGGCTTCTAAGCGTGGATATGTCGATGAGGCTGCGGACAACCTGACCTCTGGAAAGCACTCTGACTTCATCTCGTTTGCAGAGAAGCATCTTAAAATCCAGACAAAGAATGGAGAGTTCCTCAACCTCAACCTGAACAAGTCTCAGCTAATGAGAGAGGGGCTTATCTGTGAGATTGAAAAGGCTGGCCTTCCTGTTCGCGTGTGGGAGGCGAAGGCACGGCAGCTGGGTTGCTCGACCCATGTCCAGGCAAGAATGTTTTGGCGTTGCCTTACAAACCACGATGAGATTGCTTTAGTCGCAGCGCACACAGAGCCGTCTGTCAGAACTATCTTCACCAAGTGCAAGGTCTTCTATGACTATCTTGCGAATGAGGTAAAGCCGCTCACCAGATACAACAATGTCTATGAGTTAGACTTCCGTGCTCCTCAGGGGCCAGCCGGGCTACGATCTCGGTTTGTTGTTATGACTGCAAAGAGTGTCGATGACGCTCGTGGAGCTACGGCTCGTCAGGTTCACTGTTCAGAGGTTGCTTTCTACAAGCGGCCCGAAGAGTTCTTTTTGGCTACGCTTCAGGCTGTCCCCGAAGAGCCTGGGACAATGGTTTATGCAGAGTCCACCTGCAATGGCTCAGGAGACTTTCACCATAGCCAGTATTTAGCTGCGAACGTTTGGTGGGATGAAATCCCTCCGTGGATGGAGCTAAAGAAGAAGCATCCGGGTCACCCAGACTCAACGTGGTACGCGCTCTTTACCCCTTGGTTTTTAATGGAGGAGTACGCTCGTCCTCTTAGGGTCTCAGAGGAGGAGTTCCGCAAGACTCTAGATAATGATGAGAGGGAGCTTTTAGAGAAGTTCGACACCTGGATTAGCCTAGAGAATCTCCAGTGGCGAAGAGAGACTCTTGTAAGTAAGTGCGGTGGTTCTCTTGAGCGATTCCACCAGGAATATCCATCTACAGATCAAGAAGCCTTTTCGACAACAGGAAGTCCTGTCTTTGACCAGGAAGCTGTTTGGGGTCAGATACGTGGGAACGCTTGTCCTTGCGACATTTGTGCGAGCAAGATTCGAATCGACAAAGACAACGATTGTCCAGAGCATCAGTGGTACGAAATCGTAGATGGGTCGGGGCATGAGCCTGGGCGCTCTCGGATTTTCTCAAGCTATAAGCCGCTTCTTCAAGAGACTATGGAGGGCTCTGGGAGGTTTTCTGTTTGGCGTCACCCGGAGGTCCGTCGTCGCTATGTGGTTAGCGCGGATGTAAGTAAGGGCGGAGCATCTGGCGACTGGGACCATGTCACTGTTGTTGACATAGCTTCTATGGAGCAAGTGGCTGAGTGGCGAGGGAAGGTCGAGTTAGACGTTCTCTCTGAGGTCGTCATTATGATTGCGCTCTACTACAACAACGCTGTGTTAGCCCCTGAAGTCTCTGGGTTGGGCGCTGGCTTGATCGCGATGATTAACCAGACAAAGTATTGGAATATGTACCGCCGTAAGACGGTTGACTCGTTAGCCATTCAGCAGATGACGATTGGCTGGGACACAAACCGAAAGACCAAGCCAGCGATGGTTGGGTTAATGCAGAAGGCGCTAAAGGACGGGTACATAAAGATTCGGTCTCAGCGCGTTCTTGAAGAGATGGTGGCGTACAGAAGGACAATCACAAAGTCTCCAGACGGGCATGACTCTTCAGCGAAGATGAGCGCCCCTCCGGGGAAGAACGACGACGCCTGTGTGTCGATGATGATTGCGAATGCCGTGGCTCACCATGTTCCAGGAAGTGGCTCAGAGGTTAGGTCCTCAAAAGCCAAAGCAGCCTCTGGAGACCACAATCAGTGGTCAGCAGACGAGTGGGATCAGTATGAGTCTTGGCACGCGAAGATGAGAGCCAGGATGGAGAAGTCTCAAGCGAGGCGGTAGACCCGGTCTTCCTTAGTCTTCAGAAGCCATCCGGCGCGAAGAGCGCCTAAGATTCCGCCGTTAAGCTTTCTCTTATCTAGCTTTGTTTCTTCAACGAGACCGGCAAAGTCAACGAGTCCGTTGTTCCTCTTTGCGTATCCCTTAATCAGGTCAGAGGGCCTTACCTCTGTTGGCACAGGAATGAGCTTCCCGTTTTCTCGTTTGACCAGGGTGACCTTTCCGTCTTTCCCTGTTGCGTAAGTTTTGGTGCTGCTCGGGGTTTTGGGGGCAGAGCCTTCTCCGTCGTAGATTCCTCCCGTGCTCCCCACGGAAGCAAGCTGCCGGTCGCGCTCCTGGACTGTGTAGTATTCCTTGCCCTTAAGCCCTGGAGATGCGTGCTTCCCCCAGGTCCCCTTTACTGTGATGTTCGCTGGGGCAGAGTCTGGAGGATAAATTCTCTTTGCTCCAAAGCTTCCGCAGTACGCACATCGAACATCCCTAAAGCCATCTCTTTGGCTGATCTTATAAAGATCTGGTTTTGTGAAGTGTTCGAATTCCATGCCGCAGCTATGGAAGGTGCATTGAAGTGGGTAGTAAGGCATTAACTTCCTCTAACTCTTGCCATGAGGGTGGCTAGGTCAGCCGTTCCCCCTGTTCCGCTAGTAGCTCCTCCCGGTCCCTGGTCTCCCTGAGGCCCGGCAAGTGGCTGTCCATCTGGGCTCATCCCTCTGTTTGCGACACCTTCTGGGTTCATCTGACCGCCGCCCATTTGCGGGGCTCCGCCTGCTGCGGCTGGAGAAGCTGCTCCCTGTAGTGCTGCCAAAGGCTCCATGAGCATACGCTTGTCAGCTTGCCAGATTGAAAATGCTTTTTCCACAAAGGACTGGATAGTTTCTGGGGAGGCTAGGCCGGATTGGACAAGTGGAATGAGTGAGGAGACCGTCGCCTGAATGGTCTGCAGCAACCCCATAAAAGCTTGCTGCTCTGTAGCCGGGTCTTTCCCCAGGGTAGATCCAGACTCAATTCGGACATCGAACATTCCGATAATGTCTGAGGACGAAAAGGTAATGAACTCCTCTTCTCCAGAAGGTCCTGTAATCCTCATGTAGCGCGGATCGTCCCAGTACTGACGAATGACAGAAAGAACCTGTCGAGCGATCTTTTCAGTGAACCGCTCGGTCGCTCCGAGTCGAACTCCTGCTCGGTTAGAAGCTCCTTGAGACGCGACAGCAACCTCTGTCGCCGTGGTCCCCTTTCTTCCAACTCCGCCTCGCTGATAGACATCAACCCCACTGATCTCGTACATCATCCGCTGCAAACCCTGAAGGACCATTGGGGTGGTACTCGGAGGAGGGGCCTCTGGCAGAAGCATGATTGCGTTTCTGATGTCACCGACGTTTGCAGGAAGCTCAGCAACCTCCATATCAAGGTCAGACTCAAGCAGGTTCTGAAGACTTCCGTCTTCCAGGGCTCCGGGAAGTGCGACCCACTTTCTCTTCGATGTCATCTTGTGATGGCGAAGAAGATGACCCCACTCCTCGTTCAGCTGTTCAGCGATTCCGTGAATGGCAGACAGGTCAGAAACCTTTGGCGAGTAAAGGACTCCTGGGACCTTGGTGAAGCTCAAGGACTGGTAGGGGTAGCCCTTCATCTCTAGAGGGTCGTCAATGTGTCTTAAGATAGTCTCGCTTGCATCAACACTGTCTTGCTCTCTCAGGAGCCACAGGCATCGTCGCCTCGACCCAGCTTTTGTCTTTGCCCAGTAACGGATTTCGTAAACAGTCAGATACTCAGGGCTGTCTTCATCGTTGTCGTAGCCAATGTCTCCTTGGTTGAAATACTGGTAGGAGGACGGAGCTTCGCTGGTCATCCAAGAGTCAGGCTCAATTCCCTTTGGAACCTTGAACCTGTCGTCTGCAAGTAGGTCCTCTAGGCGGATTGTAATTCTCTCAGCAATCCAGGGAGCCTTTTGGATGTCTTCGTACCCAGGGGGAACGAGGATGTCCCAGGGGGCAACTCGCTCAATGGTTGGGTTGTCTTCTGGCCCATCGTCAAAGGGGATGTCTTCCTCTGCAAGAGCTTCTCGAAGCCTCATCTGGGCGTCGGTTGTCAGGGCGCTTTCCCCGCCAGCCTCTCTGTCTGGCCCGGTCTCTGGGTCTTCTTCCATGAGGAATGCGCCAGATGGGTCGTACCCAATCTTTACAAACCCAATGTTGAACAGCAAAGAATCGAGAACGACATCATTCAGAATCGGCTTAATGCCAACCTCTCTGAAGATGTAGTTAATGGCAGTCTCGGCAACCCGCGATCCTTCTTGGTCTCCGGGTCGCCTCGGAAGACACCGAACGTAGGGGTCTGCAGAGATGACTGACGGCACAATCGTGTTTGCCGTAGCGAGGAGGTAGTTGAAAGTCGGTACGTCATTTGCGTACTGAGCCCCAGGCCCCTCCTCTCTGTAGTTCCCTTCGTAGTCGAGAAAGATCCTCCTCCAGTACGGAAGGACGTTTTCCTCTAGAAATTCTTCGGCAGCCGCAATGCGGCTGTGCCAGAGAGAAATTTCATCATCGGTAAGTTTCATTTTTCGGTTTGCCATGAGCTGATGGTACTTGACAAAGAATTAAAAATGCACCCTGATATGATTATCCAATAATGAAATTGGAGTAAGAAGGGTTTAGCCAATGGATGCCACCGACAACCCCATCCAAGAGACCGTCGAAGAAGACGGCAACTCTTACGAGGGGATCGGCGCTTCGGCAGACGAAGGCGTTGAGTACGCCGAGACTGAAGAGGTCGAGACACCGGATTTAGATGAAGATCCCATCGGGTTCCTTGAGAGTCGGGAAGACATTTCCGATGACCTTAAGGAAACGCTTAAGAAGGGTTTTCTCAGACAAGCTGATTACACAAGGAAGACTCAGGCTGTTGCTGAAGAGCGACGTAGGCTTGATGACCAGCGAGCTATCGTTGATAAGATTTTGCTTTCGCAAAACAAATCAGTCGAAGAGCCTGCTGTGGAAGACACCGGGCCTCCCGATGTCGCTGATGGCGCTTCTCCGCAAGAAGTAATTGATTATTACGTCAATAAAGCGGTTAAGGAAAAGCTGGACGCCCTTGGTATCGCAGAAACTGCTCAAGAGATGCAGCCTGTTGTTAGTCAACAGCGGGTTGTTCGTGCTTATCAGCAGTTTGCTTCTGAGAATCCAGATCTTGATCACGGAATTCTCGCCGCAGAGGTTGGTCGTGTACTCGACTCTGATTCTGACTTGAGTGAGCTGGCAGAAACCAGTCCTCTTAAGGCAGTTCGTTTAGCGGCCAAGGTTGCCAAGAGCAACGTTGTGTCTGCAAAGACAAAAGCAAAGTCAAAGAAGCGCCGCGAAGCGGCACCCGTTGCCTCCCGAAAGGGTACGGTGGTCAGACAGAAGAAGCGGGAAACCGCCTTGGAAGCTGCTACCCGTGCGCTGAAGGAGCAGGGGTTTAACGTTTAGGATATTGAAATGCCTGCTAGCTCAGCAAACATCAGTTTTGATCGAGTCTACTCGACTACGCTCCAAGCTGTCCGCGACACGGTGGCGATGGAAATCGTCCAGTCTAACCCTCTCCTCTGGCACTTTTACCGCCAGGGTGCTGTTATGTACGAAGGTGGCACTGAGTGCCGAGTCCCCGTGGTCCTCACGGAGTCTTCAAACGTTGGTGCAATTAGCACTTACGAGACCTTTTCCACCACTCCTGAAGATGGTCCTGACACCGCTCGTTACCCCGACTGGTTTAAGAACCGCGCCTCTGTTGTCGTTGACAACACGGAGCTTTCTCAGAACCGTGGGCCTTACCAGATTGTCAATTTGCTCAATGCAAAGATGGCGATTGCTAAGCAGAGCCTGATGAATGAGCTGTCTCGGCAGCTCTTTACCAACAACACCGCTGCTCCCAAGGAGATCAAGGGTCTTGCTGGTTTCATCTCTTCGACTGGTGCCGTTGGCACTGTCGGCGGAATTACGCAGGCTTCTTACACGAATTGGCAGAATCAGGCTGAGACCATCACCGCTTTCGGCACCGATGGATTGGACGCTTGGGAGAAGGTCTACATGGACGCTTCCAAGAAGGGAACGCACCCGGACATCATCCTGGTCGATCCCCGTGTCTATCGCTTCTTCAAGCGACTCGTGGCTCCGAATCAGGCTGAGCGTGATAAGGCGCTTTGGGACCAGGGTTTCCAGAACCTTCTCTTCGAAGGAACTCCGGTTGTTCCCTGCGACCAGCTCACGGCTGGCGAAAGCTACTTCCTGACCACCACCGGCAAGCGACAGGTGAATGACTTCAACCTGAAGCCTGAGCACTTCTCGATGATCGGGAAGAACCCTCTCGCCCAAGGCAAGGGAACTGGTGTTGGACTGCAGTTGGCAATCCTGAAGAACGATGATTTCCGTATGACGGACTTTATGACCCCGCCCAACAGCGATGTCATCATGGCCCACCAATACTTCACCTGCATGCTTGTTGCTTCTTCGATTGCTCGTCAGGGCATTACGACGTTCACTGGCGCAGTCCAGTTTTAAACTAAGAGAGGAGACACTAATATGTCAGGTTATATTCATGGTGGTTCAGCTCTTACGCTGGACATTGGCGCTCGAAACGGAACTCATACTGGTGGAGCAGGGGCGCTTGCCGCTACCACCTTTGTCCCTGGAGACTGGGTAGCAATTAGCGCTCAGCCGAACAGTGATGGCGGTTATGAGGCTGTGCGGGTTACGGTTGCTACTAACACGGATGCGGCTGCTGCTCAGTGCGTAATGCCTGTTGGCGTGGTCCTTGGTAAGGACGGAACGTCCGTTATGCCTGGGTCTAGCGCTGCGGCTAACGACGGTGGCGAGATGCTCATCCGAGTTAAAGGCGTTGCAACCGCAAAGGTAAACACTGGTGGTGCGATTACCGCTCCCATCTGTCTTTCTAGGGTCACGAACCAGCTTCACGTTGAGGAGCAGGTAAACCGAGACTTTCTCGCCCAGGAGACGCATGAGCGGGCTTGGGCTGTCCTTGGTTGTGGGGTCCTTTTGGAAGACCACAGTGGTGCTGCTGGTGTAGAGCAACTTGCGGTTTACGTTACAAACAACCGCATTTAAGAACGTGTGTTGGCGGGGGGCTTCGGCCCCCTGCCTTCGCAACTAGGAGATTATTATGGCTGTTGCAGCACACGTTGGCCGGGTAGCGAAAGATTACGCTCCGCACGGTTATTCGGTTATGGAAGAAGCTACGGTGAGAACGAATAATGGGGGAGCCAATGATGGCCGAGCCCTTATTTTTACTGCCGACGATGCAGACGTTTACATTGAAGGGATCTACGTTGCTAACGACGGAGCCCAGATTGTAGCGGCGGCTGCGCCAAACAACCTTCAGGTGAGAGTTGTTAAAGCCCCTCTTGGGGGTGACAGGACCGCGAGCCCGACGTTTACGGCGATTTCTGGACTTGTTACCTCGATTGGGACGAACTGGAATCACGGAGCAACCGTTAGCGTCCCGGTCACAGCCCCAGTGGTTGAAAAGGGGCAGGGAGTTTGGCTTGCGATTGAGCCTCAAGGCTCCTACTCCACCACATGCAACATTGGTGTTGTTGTTCGTTACCGTCGCAAGGCATAGTTAAAACTCACTCGCTCTAGGAGGGTTGTTCGTGAACCTCTCGGAACTCAGGACAGCTCTCCAAGAGCGGCGTGAGGACTACTCGCAGTCTGCGTCTAAGCTAAACCGGAAGATCAACCAAGCCTACCTAGACATTTCTTCTAGGCGAAGGTGGGGTTGGCTTCGAAGAGAGTGCGCGACAAGCACGTACTCTGCGTTTTTCCACGCCAACACAGGCGCAAACAACAACACTCCATCCGCTTCTGCTGTTTACGTTGTTGGGACTGAAAACGGAAAGCGTGTAATTGGCATCTCTCAGAGTGGAAACACTCCCGCTACGGTTATGGGAAAGCGTGTAAAGATCGACAACGATTTTTACAGGGTAGTCAACGTTGACTCTACCGGGGTTAAGTGGACTTTAGACCGACCCCTTCGCTGCAGCCAGACGATCCCCACCGGGGCTACGGCAAATCATTCAATCAAGATTATCTATGACGAGGTCGCCCTCCCAGTAGGGACAATCTCTGTTGTGAATACCAGCCTGTTCAGGGGAGGCTCTTCTTCCTACGGCACGCCGCTCTCTATGGCCGCTGTGAGCCCCTCAGAGCTTGCTTATCTCGATATGGATGTCGAGGGTCGTCCCACTCGGTTCGCGACCACCAGGAAGGAAATGATCCCGCCTCCTCAGACCGCTCCTGCTGGCTTTACTGTTGTTAATAACCCTGGGCTTGCGGTCGGGACCTACAATTACTGGTTTACCCATGTAGACAAGCAGACTGGAGCTGAGTCTGCCCTTGGGCCTTCTGTCGCCATCACCATCAGTGACGCTGCAGTTGCTCAGGTTTCCATTCCTTCCACCACAGCCCGAAGAGACTTTCATGTTCGGGTTTACCGAAGCCGGGTTAATGGAACAGCTCCTTATCTTCTCTTCGATCCAGCATCAACAACGGTCGTCCTTACGGACGCCATGACGGACGATTACCTGGGACCGGCAGGCCCTAACAGTGCTTCTTCGTTGTTCATGCAGCTCTACCCGATTCCCGACGATGAGTACGAAGTTCGGTCAATCATTCAGATTGAATGCACTCCGTTAAGCGAGGACAACGACAGACCTCTGTTCGACGCTGAGTTCCACCACATAATCCTAAGCGGAGCAGAGGCTTTAATGCTTGAGGCTGCGGATGAGCAGGGCAGGGCTAATCAGGCTCGACAGCGCTACGAAATGGGGATTGCTCGAATGATTCAGCTCGACAGAACCAACCTTCAGAACACTGTCTTGTTTGGAGGCTCGAACAGGATTCGAGGAAGGCTAACGTCGCAGTATGCTTCAGGCAGCAGCGAAGCTGACTTTAAGGCTTAGTCGTGGCTGGGGCTCGCGGAAAGACGGTTGAGTTCGACCCAGTCCAGGTTGCTGGGCTAGACGACAAGGTATGGCAGAAAGAGGGGTCATCGACCAACTCAATGGGAGTTCTCTTCTCCTTGCGAGGAGAGGTTGTTAAGGCTCCTGGGATTGCGCCCCTTGTCTACAAATGGATTCACAGGAACGACAAGCAAGTCACCCCGGTAAATCCATTTGCCGGGACGCCCATTGTTTCTGTCGGGACATTTCAGAGAGACGGAGCTACGGACCTTTTGCTGGAGTTTAACGGCGGCATCTATCACCTCGATGGGAACGTTGTTACCAAGCTTATTGATGGCCGCTACCTAGCGACTACGCCGTTTGAATCGACAAGGTTTGTTCAGGCTGGGAATGTGCTTCTTATCCTCAACGGCAAAGACCCCAACCTAAAGTGGGATGGGGTGAAGCTTAGCCCTCTCGGGATTGCAGAGGCTCCTACAGCCCCAATAATCGCAGAGCGCGATCCAGGCCACGGAAGCGTAGATGTAAACACCGGGGCAGTGAGTAACGCAAATCCTGACCTTAGCGGCTCCCTGTGGAGTGGCTTTGCTATCAAAAAAAATGGCGTAGTAGAAAGCGATCCTTACCGATACAAGCTTGTGTGGGTAAACGACGCTGGACAAGAGTCTGAGCCGAGCGAAGCATCGAACACGGTTACAGACGCTGATGTCCGCGAGGGGGCTCTTTACACGATCCTCGTCGCCAACCTGTCAGACAGGCCGCCTTCAGACGACATCAACGGTCGCATACTCTATCGGTCGATGGACAACATCTCGTACTACGAGATTGCGTACCTCCCAGGGACATCTACTGATACGTACTTTGATTACATTGAACCGGGTTTAACCCTTTCAGCTCCAATGAAAGAGACTGGGACAAACCTTCCTCCCCCTCTTTCTAAGTGGGCATTTGAGTTTAGAGGCCGCACCTACTATGGAGGCGTGGTCGAAGACCCCCTTCTTCTCTACTACTCAGAGCCAAATGGAGCTAAAGAAGCGGTTAAGGCGAGCAATTTCATTCTTATTTCTTCAGACGGAAGTGGGGATGAGATCACAGGCTATGGAATGGGCAGCGACTACGCGCTTATTTTCACAAACCGAAGCACCCATATGCTTACTCACGATAAGAGTGGCAACCCCATAATGACGCCGGTAAGCAGGTCTGTCGGTGCTGTGTCGGACAGGGCCGTTGTTGGGTTTGGGAGTAGGACCTTCTTTATTGGAGAGGCTGGTCTCTATGCCTTTGACGGGTCTAAAGTTGTTCCCCTTACAAACAAGGTGTCGGAGCAAGTAAAGAATCTTCCCCAGGCTCATCTAAAAGATGTCGTTGGGTGGGCAGACCCAGTGAGCAGAAGGGTCTACTTCAGCGTTGTTACCGGCGCTTCGTCTGTGAATAACGAAGTCTGGTCGATTCATGTTGACACGGGCGCTGTCTCAAAGCAGCCGTTCCCAGTTACAGCCGCAGTCCAGTACAAGGGAGAGACGATTGTTGGGTTTAACTATCCCGACGCCGCTGGCTCTCCTGTCTATGACCTTGGTGTGTGGGGGGCTTCCAACTCGTTGGGCCGCTCAGATGCTGGTTATGAGGGCTCGTTTGAAACAAGGTGGATAACAGGCAAAAGTCCGCAGTCAGACAAGACCTACTTTAGGCTTGATGCCTTTTATGTTCAGACAGCAAACAAGGACATGACGGTCACATGGCATACAGACTGGGACCGAGATGCTGTGGGCTCTACAACCTTTAAGCTCTGTGATCCGGATGCCCTTACTTGGGACGAAGTATCTGGGGGGTCAACGATAACGTGGGGGGACCTCTACCAAGGAAAAACCTGGGACGAAGCCAGGGTCCGGTGCAAGAGAATCAACTTTAGCGTTTCAAACAACACAGAGTATCCGTCAGACCAACCTTTAACTGCAAAGTGCATAAAGATTACTTTCTCTACCTCTGCAGACAAAACCCCTTGGAAGCTCGTTGGCTTTGTTCTTCATAGCGAAGACCACGGGATTCGGGGCGAGGGGACCGACTGATGGACCGAATTATTGAGCGTATTGAAAAGGCGTTATCTGAGCTTGACCTGGGGATCTCTCGGGAAAGGTTCTCTGCTGACTTTGTTGGCTCGCTAAATCAAGCGCTTCGTGAGGTCGGTGGCTCTCAGGTGAGCAGCATGGAGGATGAAGGGGCGCTCCTCCGCGCTATGATTACCTTAGAAGGAGCGGTCTAATGCACTACGTGGTTAAAGAGGGAATCTCGGCAGACTTAGTCGCAGATGCAGATTCTTTGATGCGAGAGTTCTATCGCGCAGACAAAGCGATTAACAACCTCGACCAAAATAACATCAGAAACTCTGGGATCAATTACGACACAACGTACGACCCGGCTGCGCTAGCCACCCACAAAAGAGCATGCACGAGGACGCACCTCGACAATGCAACTGGGATTCTTTACAAAGCCTTGACAGGCCCGACCCTTCTTGAGGGGAAGTGGGTCTACACCTCAGACAGCCTCAGCTTTAGCCTAGCCACCACAACCCCATTCTCAGTCTATGCCTCTGGGCAGTTTGGGGCGGTGGCTGGAGGTGCGTCGGATTGCCTCCGAACAGATGTGGCGATTTTCTATAATGGCGAAAGGCTTGCTGTGCCTCAGTCGTTTTCTGGGATAGCCCACACTGGAAATATAGAAATGCCCTTTCTTCTTTCCACGACAGTCTTGCTTCCCCCTGGTGACTGCGAGCTTTACCTAGGCTTTTTCTCTCACGGCTCTGATGTCCCGACAGTTTCGGGAGCGAACATCACCGGGATTGGGTACACGAGATGAGCATCTCTAAGCTTATCGAGCCTGGGGACGCTGTTGTCACTACATCCGTAGACGGCAATTTCAGTTCGTTTGCCACCGACTTGTCTTCGGTTACGAGCGCAAACATTGAAAAGAACTCAATTCGGACAAGGCACATTTCCACAGGCCGTGGAGAGTGGAAGGAAATAACCTTACACACTAATGCCGGAACAACGACAAACCCTGTCGGTGACACCCTTGTTTGTCCAGCCTCTGCGTCCACATACACAGTTACAAAGCCTGGACAAATGGTTCTGGTGATTGCTGTCGCTCAGTTTGCAAGCACAGCCACCTCGGGCACAGGGACTTGCTCTGCCGACGTAAGGCTAAGCGTAGGAGCGCCGGGGGCTGGGGCTGACGTAAGGACGATGACCATCAAAGCTCTTGGCCCAGAGAAGTTTCAGATTGGTACGTGCTACGCATTTGAAGCCACGCTAGACCTTACTGAGATTCAACTCACAGTTAAGGGTGGCGGGACGACGTTTCAGGTAATCAACCCTGAAATTCAAGTAATTGCGGTGAGGGGATAATGAGCGCTTACACCCCAACTAACCTTTACAACTTTTCTCCTTTCGAGGCTTCTGTTGTAAACGGAAACTTTGAAAAGCTGTCAGACGTTCTGAATTCTGAGGTTGGCGACTATGCCCTGGTTACCGGGCAAAACATTAAGAACGACAGGGCGTCTCTAGACTTCACTTCCTTCAGGAGGAACACGCTTGTTGAGTCGTTCCGCAGCGCTCCGATGCGATCTGGAAGCGCCTCCGGGGAAGAGGCGTTTCTGCTGATTACCCCTGGGGCGTCGGTTGGGTCTCCCCCCACCAAAGATCCTTTTGGGGTCTACAAAAACAACTATGACGTTATCGGCTCTGGCCTTCGGTTTTACCTAAGAGAGTCTGCTGACGTTAAGTTTGAGTCTCAGATTAGCCTTAGTCGAATCAAGTCTGGCTCTGTCTTTGCCTCTGGAGCTGGGTATGGAGCGATTTCGCAGGGTCAAATAAACGTGACAGCGACACTTGTCATTGATGACGTTGTCCAAAAAACAATTGAGAGAGACCTTTACCTGTCTACCTCTGGAACTCACACGTACTCTGACTACACAAAGTTCCGTGGATTTTCTATTTGCTTTGACCACATTGAGCAATCAATGGGGGCTGGCGCTCACACCGCCCACATAAACCTTGCGTTTGAGTTTAGCGCTACTGCTGCTTCAGCGGCTTTCTCAGGGATACAAGTAAAGGGCCGTGGAGGTTCAACGTGCGCCACTGCCTTTTATAAGTAGAATTAACTATGGCTACGACACAACAGTTACTCGGTGAGATTGAACCCTTTCTCTCTGTCTATGACTCCAACGAGAGGTCAAGGCAGATGGCAAGAGAGCCCGCCTATGCTCAGCGGCTTCAAGATATTTACTCAACTCCGACCGGGGCTAGTGGTTATAGCTATGGAAGAGCGCTTTCTGGCAAAAGAGACATGTTGAAGGACTTGGCAATGAGGCAGTCTGGAGATCGGGCAATGGGGCAAGTCCGAATAGACCTGCAGAAAGATGCCGACCGAAGAAGGTACATTGCAAACAGGGCGAACTTTGAGCAACAGATGGAAAACATGCGAGGGAAAAACATCGCTGGATTCACAAACCTGCTTACCCAAGCTATTGGAACCGGGACTGCGCCGATTCGTCCAGGCGGCGAGCACCACGGGGATTTCAAGCTCGCCCTCGAAAAGGCCGCACAGCAAATGAAGAATCGACAGTTCTTCATAGACCAAGTAGTTCAGGAGACAGGCCGTTTGCCGGATGCTGCTGATTGGCAAATCTACCAAGACAATCCCGGACAATGGGGCTAGGAGTTCGCAATGGCATACTCAGACTATGTGACCCAGTGGAATCGCCAAATCCAAGACCCCTCTGGTGTTTACCGGGGGAACCGGAAAAAGTTCTATGAAGACATCCTTGAGGGAATTGTCGCAAACGAAGAGCGTTTTAGGGGTGTGACAGCAGAAGACATTGGGAAGGTCTTTGTTGAGCCCGAGATGGCTGAGCGAAGAAGGAACTTCGACAGGGCGCTCGACAGCGGATACGCAAGGGCTCTTCGCAATGAAGCCTCCAGGCTAAAGAGAGAAGGTCTACGGCTTGGAGTGCCTGGGACGGGAGCCATGACTCGCATGGAGGGAACGCTTGGTCGCCCAGAAGGGCTCTCCGCATCAGCGTCTCGTGCTTCAAAAAGAAATGAGTTTGAGGAACAGCTTCGGTCCAACCAGGGGATGATGGCCCCAATTACAAACATTGCCCCAGCAATCATGGGTGAGCACGCAAAGCATGCAGGCCGCGCTGGGATAGCGTCTAAGGCGATGACTGGAGCAGCTACAGGGTTTGGCCTTGCTGCTGCTGCAAACCCGCTTCTTGCTATCCCAGCCGCTGTCCTTGCTGCTGCCGCAGGGGCGACGGAGCTTGGCACTGCTGAAGAGGGGAGAAAGGCGGCACTTCGCGCTGCAAAGTTCAGCCCCCAGTCGTACACCGCAAGCCGAAGAACAACGGCAGCTCCTGCGGGGGGCCTTGGTCTTGACTACAACCCCTATGGCTCTAATGAGGGCCTGCTAGGAAATGTCTACGGCGGTCGCAGGCGCAAGCAGGATGAAGGTAACTATCTCTTTGGAGGGATGGGTTAATGGCAAACGGACCAATCGTTCCATCGGGGTACTATTACACCCCAGCCCTTCGCTCTATGGGCGCTCAGGGGTTCTTTGAGGGTGCTCTAGGTGGGCTAGACAGGGTTCAGGCTCAAGACCTTGCCCGAGAGCGGCTCAGGGGCATGAGGGAGGAGCGGCAGTTCCGCGCTGCCGACCGCGCCGAAGATCTTCAGAGAGGACTCTCTAGAGACGCTTTGGGCGAGCTAATGGCAGGTGGGCTTCAGCCGGGGCGAACAAGGGGTTCCAGCGGTGGTCGGTACTCGACAGCGAGAGAGCGGGCAGCCGGGGGCGCTTCGCCCATTTCTCAGGTCGCCGCTGAACAAGCAGCGATGAGGCAACATCGGGACGCAGCTCAGGCTAGGGGTGTAATGGAAGCCCTTGCCTCGTATGAAGCGCAGCTAGCTGAAGACGCCGAGAATGCTCCGCCTGCTCGTCAACCCGTCGTTGGTACTGGCTTGTTAAGCGCTGAGGGCGCGCTGGCTCCTCGGGGGCAGGACTTCTCTAATGAAGAGCTTGCTCTGGCTCTTCAGCGAGACGCCTCTCTTGAGGGTGCTGGAGAAAGAGCCCTTCGCAGCGCCCTTATTTCGGACGCCGCTGCCGACCCGTCTGTGGCGGTTGACGACCGATACCGAGACGATCTCGCTGCAATGTCGGACGAGGAGTTTGATGCGGAGGAAATGAGGGGGATTGTTCAGGGTGTTCTTGGGGATGCCGATAGAGCCATTGCCTCTCGGCTTGATCCCGCTGGGCTTGAGGAGTGGGCTGCCAGAACACCAGAGATAGAGGGTTGGAGCGACGACCCAATTAGTCAGTTCGCAAAAAGCCTAAGAGACCCAGGAGTAGACGCAAGGAGTGCTCCTCCCGCGTTCAGTGCAATTGAATCCGCTATTGGTCTCGCTGAAAGCCCAGAAGAAAAAAGCGCGCTGACTAAGGCTTATCAGCAGCTTAAGGTTGGGGTTGCCGCCGAAGCCAGAGCAAGAAGGTCGTTCGACCCGGAAGCTCAGGAGGCAGCAGACACTCAGATTGAGGAGGCAATGAAGGCTCTAGACCCAGGGCTTCTCTCCGCAATGAACATGGTTAAGCCAGAATTTGGAGCGGGCTCTGACGAAAACATCCCTCAGTCTGAGCGCGATTATCTTCGAAAGATGGAGATGTACTCAAGAGAGGTAACTCCAGGGCAGATTAACATTGACGACATTGGGATATGGAATCCCGCCGTTGACATCGGCCTTGAGGCAACGACGATCCTGGACCCAGGCACGCTTGCCAAGATTGGCTCGCTGTCTAGCCAGGGCAACCCAATGGCTAAGGAGATGCTTGCTCGCATGGGGTCTGAGCCAGTCTCTGCTCAAGAGGCGATTAGGTCTGGCCTAGTTGGTGATGTGGCTGAATACAGGAGCAAGCTTGCTGCCCATATCAGCGAAGACCAGCAGTTGCTTAGAGACGCTGGGGCGAGCGGCGATGAGATGGCGAGAGCGTTTATCCACACGCAGAACAAGATTCATGGAGAGGGATTTCTCGACATAAATGATCCTGAAGATCTTGCTTTGGCTAACTACATAACAGGGATGCACCCATCAGGTCAGAAAGTTATTTTGGATCAGTTCCACTCTGAAGCTGCTCATGGCCGAAAGATGGCCCTCGAAGATGCGGAGACCGCAAGGAAGAAGATCCCAAGCGTGGTTAGAAACGTCAGCTCAGGCAAGGGAAGGCGAAATGAGGACATTAAGCTTCTCGGGATCGAAGTTGGCGAGCTAAGGGATTTGCGGAAATCGCGAGGCTTAAAGAAATCTCAGCGGTCTGATGCGGCATACACCCCCGAAAAGTTCCCTGATCTCGATGATGAAATTGCCACTCTTGAGACCGAGATAGAAGCTTCCGAGGCCCTAATCAAGGACATCAGAAACAGGATCTATCCAGAGGGGGCATCCCCAAAGAAGAAGACTCCGCCGCCGACCGGAACTCCGACCCCGCCGCCGACCGGAACTCCGACCCCGACCAGTAAAGCCGCTAGCAAGCGGCAACCCCTCACAAAAAGGTCAATCGAGAAGGAGCTTAAGCAAAGACTAAGGGGTAAGTTTGGCAACGCTTACTCAGAAGTTTTGGATGAGGCCACTGAGAAATTTGAAAAGATGAAAGCTGAGGGGAAGCTTTCGGAAGAAGATCTTCAGCTCTTTAAGATCGTAAGACTTGAGCTAGTTAGGAAAGAGGATAAGAGGCAAGAAGATGCTTCAAGGAAGTCCAAGTCGGTCACAAGGATTCCCAAGCCGGGAACGGACTTTTAATTTGAGAAAACACAGTTAGGGGCAAATAAGTACAATCGCCTTCTGGAGTTACCGTGGCAGAGAAAACACTAGAAGAAGATTACCTAGACGCCTTTCGCGAAGACCCCCTTGAAGAAGAGGTCCCCCTTCCTGAGGAACCCCTTGATGACCCTGTTGCTGAAGAAGATTACCTAGATGCCTTTCGGGACGACTCTCCTCCCCCTGTAGACTTCGAAGAAGATGACCCGCTAGCTGCCTTCCGCGAAGGATGGTCTGCATCAGGAGATCCGGCGCTCACAGGCACTGTCTCTTTTGCTGACCCTGACGCAGGTCCGACAATTGTTCCGGCGTGGCTTCGAACCCCCGCCGGAAGCGTCCCAAAGGGTCGGTCGATATGGACCTCCAAAGAGAAGTACGCTCAACAGAAAGTAGAAGAAGAAGCCAGACGAAGAGCCCTTCAAGAGCAAGCTGAGGCTGAAGCAGCCTTAGGCACATACGACATAAGCCAGCTTCGAGAGCTTCTTCCAGGCGTTCTTCCTGACATGACGGATGAAGTTCTGATGGAGTGGGGGCTCCCGGTAGACGAACGGAAGCAGGCTAGGAAGGACTGGGCCAGGGTCCAGGCGATTGGGAACACGAAGGACATTCCTCAAGATCGCGTTCTGAAGGAGCTTGTTGCGTACACAACTAAGTACCATCCCACCTTTAAAAGCTTTGTCGGAGAAAGGCTAGAGGGAGCGCTGTCTCGGGCAGAAGAGGGGGTTCAAGAATTTGACGACCCAACCAAGCTTGCAGGAGGTTATGGCAAGTCGTTGATGGGAGCGATGTGGTGGGTTGACAAGCCAGCGAGGAGGTGGCGAGCAGCTTACAAGACCCAGTTCGAGCACACGATGGCTCGGATAAACGACCCCGAAAATGAGCCAGCCGTTCTTAACCCAGCCGAGTGGAAGCGCCGTCTAGACAAGAACTATGAGCTAATGGTTTGGACCCCGGAGCGTGGGAACGAACTTGCAAAGATGCGCTACATCCTCAACAGGCTTCCTGGTGTTGGCGGGACTGGCTTCGGGCTTGGGCTCGGGGGAGACTTGGTCGATGTCATGACTGACCCGCATCGGGACCTCCTCTTGCGAGGTGGAGAAAACGATCTTGGACAGCTCTTCTCCAAGGAAAGAAGAGAGCTGTCGAGGCAGGCGCGGGAGGCCAAGGGCGACCCCGAAAAGATGAAGGAGTTCGTTAAGACGCTTGAAAAGGAGTTTGATGAAAGACATCAAGGGGCTGCGGAGTCATGGACAAGAGCTGGCTATAAGATTGGAGAGATCTTTTCTCACATCAAGGGAGGCTCGACTCCAGAGGACTGGCAAAGAGCTGCAGAGGAGGCTGTGGAGAAAGGGTCTGTAGGCGGCAAGGAGTTCCTGGGAGAGGTCCAGACAGGCATTATAGACCCTCTTAACTTTGTCAGTACCGGACCCCTTAAGGGAATTGTTAAAGGTGGAGTTCAGCTGACAGGGAAAGCAGGCAAGGCGGTAGAGCAAGCCATTAACGCTCTTTCAGACTCTTTCATGAAAGCCTCCTCTCTCGCTCCCGGCGTAAGTGACAGAAAGGCTCGCTCAATTGCTAGGTCTGCAGCAAATGAAATTGTTGTAGACCAAGTTAAAGAGGCGGCAGACACTGCGTATCGCTCAGGCAGGCATGAGATTTGGGGGACAGAGCAAGCCCTTGATATTCGAAAGTTCACAGCGCCAGATGAGGCGATGTCTGGGGCTATTGACCGCTACATTGTAGATCATGGACTCCCGATTAAGCCGGATGCCCCTACGGTAACAAAAGGGGAAGCCGTTTGGTCGCACCTCCAGAAGGAGGCTGGGCGGAGGAAAGAGCTTTATCGCTTTACGCCGGGACCTATCGAGGGCACTGACGCGGCTGGCAGGGTAGCCCGATCTGTAGAAGTGGAGTGGTACAAGCCAGAGGGAGCTTGGAGAGACCAGAGGTTTATTAACGTTTTTGACGCAGCGAAAGCTCGTTTTGGACGCTGGATGATGGGGAAAGTAGATCCGTCCTGGGACATCTACAGAAGAAGAGCGAGCAGCATTCTAAACCCAAACAAAGCCCAGCCCTATGTCACAGGGAAGGGCACTGACGCAAGGCTAATCCCAGAGAAGGACATCGCTCACCCAGCTAGGTTCAAGGACGCTGAGTTCCGGGACATGCAGAACCTTCGGAGAAGAGCAACTGACGCTGCTCGCATGGCTAAGTTCATCAAAGAACTTACAACCCATAGCGACAACCCTGAGGTTCAGTACCTAGGAGCCATGCTTGGAGAGCTAGGCCGTCACATGCCGATGACGGAAGAGACCCTTCTTGTCCTCGCAAAGCTACAGAACGTAGAAGACACCCTAGCCAAGGCTGCTGCTGGAGACCTCTCAGACCTTCCTCAAGGGCTTATGGATGACCTTTCCGGCGCTCAGCAGTTTGAAGAGTTTGGCAAGCAGTTGTCTGCCCTGTCTATTGAGCTTGAGAAGACTAGGGGGCTCTCTGACGATGCAGTCGTCCTTGGCGCAGACGGGAAGCAGCTTCCTGCGAAAGAGGCGAGAAAGCAGCTACTGAGAACGGCTACCGCAAACATCAAGCTAATCAGAGAGATGATCTCAGATTCTTTGGTGGACTCTTTTAGAAGAGAGCGACAGCTTAGAGTTCTCGAAGAAACTGCCCCGACTGTAGACAAGATTGCAGCCCTAAAGGAGGCCAGAGAGAACCTCCAGAAAGCCATCTCTGAAAAGGTTTGGCACGGGTCTGAGGACTTCGACACTGCACTTTCAAACCTCAAGCAGTTTAAGGGCAATTGGACAAAGAGCTTGGACGAGATCGTCCGACCGACTGGTCCTGCGCCAGACTTTGCAAAGAACGAAGCCGCTACGGTAAAGAGGCTCCAGGATGAGGGCCTTCTGCCCCCTGGAGAAATGAAGGACTGGACGGCAGAGAAGACCCGTATTAATCGGGAAATCACCGATGTCTTTCGAGAGGTAGAAAAGAAGCTTCCTCCAATCGAAAAGCTAAAGGGTAAAGCGAAGAAGATTCTTGGCCTTCGAGACAATCAGGTTGAGCCCTTTAAGCTTTTGCTTGGGGCAAGAGCTAAAGCCTGGGCCTTCTTGAACGGCCTTCCTGAGCGCTACGCAGATGCTTGGTATGCAAAGCAAGAGCTTTCTTTCCGTTATGCGGATGACCCTAAGTCTATAGACAACAAGGGTCGCCCTGTAGACAGCAAGGGTCGCCGCTCTTTTGACCTTGAGGAAGCTCTGTCTTCTCCAGAGTTTAAGCAGTGGTTCCGCAAGTCTAAGGTCGTTGGCGAAGACGGCAAGCCGCTGGTGGTTACGCATGGAACCCTCAGAGAGTTCGATGCGTTTGACCCACGCTCCGTTGGGCAAAACACTCTCCGTCAAGACACCAACCAGGGGGCCGCATTCTTCTTTACAGACAACCGTGCGACAGCCGGTCAAGTCGCTGTGCATATGCACGAAAGGATGGCGGCTAGAGCTGGTATGCCCCCAGGCACCGCTGATGAAAGTGTTCGGTATATAGATTCTTATTTAAGCCTTCAAAATCCGCTGGTTTGGGTGGAAAGCGGTGACACTGTTATTGACACAGGGAAAATGGCAGAGCTTATCCGCAAGGCTAAGAGTGAGGGCCACGACGGCGTTATCTACAAAAACGAAAAGCATGGCAGCACCTACGTCGCCTTCGAGCCCACTCAGATTAAGTCCGTAGACAACATTGGCACTTGGTCTCCCGATGACCCAAGGTTTCTTTTTGAGGGTGGAGCCGACTCAGCCCCAGGGGAGCGGTTTAAAGAGCTTTACAATAGTGCGACCAAGGCCCACCCAATTGACGAAAGGTATCGCCTTTGGGACGGCGGGCAGACCGCCGTGTTCGACAAGTTTGATGAGGCACCTGAAATCTCAGACATTCACCTAGAGATGATGAAGGTCAATTTTGACAAAAAAGGCACGGGGGCCGGAAACAAAATCTTGTCTGAAATTGTTCGAATGGCTGATGAGGCTGGGGCAAGAATAAGCCTAGAGCCGGTAGCCAAGGGTGGTCCCATGTCGGATACCCAGCTTGCTTCTTGGTACAAGCGAAACGGCTTTGAGGCATCGGAAGAGTTCGGGGAAGAGGTTCTCGTTAGGAACCCGGTCACCCAAATCAAGTCCACTCAAAACGTCGGCACCTGGAGTGAGTCCGATTCAAGACTTCTTCGGGACACCGGGGACGAAGCTCCTCGACAGCCGTACAACCCAGAGCAAGGGCCTAGGTTTTACTCTGTCCTTGAGCGAGTTATCGAGGGCGCTCCAGGCAACCTGAAGACCATCGGGGATTACCAAAAGTGGCTAAGTGGAAAGGGCGCACAGACTCAGGGCCTAAAGCAAGAAGAGCTTATTGATGCGCTTGTCCCCATGATGGAGGGCGAAAAGGCCGTTTCTAAGCAGGAGCTTATTGAGCTTATCCGCTCGAATCGTCGGCCTTGGTCAGTCCGAGTTGAGTCGGCCCCAGACCTTGGGACGCTCGAAGATCTTCCGACTGAAGCGTATGACTTACTGAAGAAGCAACAAGGCTTTTCAGATCCATACATGCAAACTTATAAGGTCAATGTCGGAGACCTTGTTCGGGTTAGAGAGACAAGCTCTGCCTCAGGCTTTTACGACATTCCAGGCCCTGACGCCGACTTCAGCCAGGGACTCGGCTTTAGCCGAAGTGGCATAGTTCACCCCCAAGCCGGGGAGCTTGATCTGTTTGGGAACTACCGAAGACTCCTTTCGCTTCTTCAGGATGACGATTTCATATTGGAGCTAGTGGAAAAGGGATTCGTAGCCCCTCAGGACGAAGCCTCTGACCTGTTTAACGTTATTCGCAGAAGCAAGGTCGAAACCGAAGACATGGCGCGGTTTCACGGACGACCGGCTGGACGGCAGATCCCACCGGGAGAGCGAGACTACTTGGTTGAGCGCGTGACAGTTGATCACACCTTCCTTGATAAGTCTGGTGCGACCGAGACTTCGGTCTATGTGGACATCCCAGGCACTGATGGATATGAGATTCAGCTGCCTAACCTCTTTTCGGATTCCGACTTCAACAATGTCCCTCGCGTTTTTGGACAGCTTAGGCCGATGCTTAGCGACATGGGGCTTCCATCTCGTGAGGCGTCAGTAGAGGTTTGGGGTAGGCACCCACAAGGTCGCGTTGTCAAGACGGACATAAACTTAACTCCTGACATGTCAGAGGCTGACAAGGCTGGCTTTGATCAGCTTGTTGATTTGGCTAAAAATAAGTCCGACATGACAGTTCGGGGGAACGCTCCCGACGACCACTTTGCCCACACCTATGACGTTGGGCATCAGTCCATAAAAAGGGGAGGCCCAAAAGGTCCTAAGGGGACTGACTATACGGAGATGACTTTTTCTTTGGATGAGCTTAATCCGGGAGAGACTCCTCTTAAAGAGACGATGGGTCCTGAGTACCACTACGGAGAAAGCTTTGTAGACAAGGCTAAGTATGACCCCAACATCTTTCTTCATGTCCGGTTCGACACTGTCGATCACGGAGATGGGGTAAAGCTTCTTCGAATACTAGAAATTCAGAGCGATCTTCATGGGCAAGCAAGAGACCGTGGGTATGGGCCTGGGCTCAAGGAGGGGAGGACCCGAATCCCGGACGCTCCGTACAAGAGGTCGTGGCACAAGCTCGCGGTCAAATCAATTGTTGACCACGCTGTAAAAAACGGGTTTGACGAAATCATCTGGGAAGGCGGCTTCCCCAGAAGAGGGCGGATGGACCGCACCCCAGCTAGCGTCATGTACGACGAGAAGATCAGGAAGGAAATCTCCAAAGCCCTGAAGGTTACTCCTACCGCTATAGAGCCCTCTATAAACAAGATAAGAGCAAAGGGCTTATTAAGGGTCAAAACTCCAGAAAAGCTCCACAAAAAGCTTGGCTACCAGATGGAGCCAGAGGGCTTAGACCTTCCCTCTCCTTCTGGAGATTTTGCAGACAGCATTGTCAATGTAATCGCCAACCAGCAGGGACGAGGGAGCATAAGAAGGGCCATCTTTAATCAGGTTAGGCAGAAAGCACCATCGTCTACAGATGATTTGGCAAAAGACGTAGGAGAGGTATGGGCTTTTGTTACAAAGGACGCTGAGAAGTCGATCGAATTGAATATGGGGGAGCTGGCCCCGAAAGCGCTCAAGAGGGTTATGAATGGGCGAAGAGATCTGATAAAGGCTCTTGCGGCGAACGACCACAGGGCAATGCGAAACGCTCACAGAGAGCTTAAGGCAGGGCTAAAAAAGATTAAGGATGCAGAGGGGAAACGGGGCGGCGCTCTCATGTCAGAGGCGTACGACATAATAGAGAAGCACGCCTTAGACTTCGACGCCTTTGCCACTTCGGCGGCTAGGGCCTCTAAGCACTCTGTCAGCAAGATTGACTCTAAGTTTCTTCCAGAAGATCTAAGGGCGTTTAAGGAAATCATCGACAAGAACGATGCCTGGACTGGCATTGACTTCTTTATCCCTCCCTCAAGCAAATACAGCTACGCGAACAAGGTCCTCTCTAACTCCAGGAAGATGGCCGAGGGTAAGAGTCCATTCCCTAGCGAGTGGAGGGCGACCATCAGCGACGATGTCGCAGCCGACATTAGGAGAGATGGGCAGCCCCTTTACGCCAGAGATGGGAACTACGTCCGAGGGCAGATTGAGTTCTTTGGAGACGGCAAGAAGATCATTACCATCTTTGAGAAGGGGGACTTCTCTACTCTTGTCCACGAAACAGGACACCTTTTCAGGAGGGACCTCCCTGCTGAGGAGCAAGCTCGGGCGGATGCCTGGGTTAAGAAGCAGCTTGGAAAGAAGGCGTTCAGGAAGGACGGGTCTTGGTCTACCCTTTCTGAAGAGATCTTTGCTCAGGCGTTTGTAAAGTATATGAAAACTGGAGAGTTCCCGGAGGCTATCTCCAGGAACGGGCTTCAGGGCGTTTTCATCAAGTACAAGATGTGGATGAGAGAAGTCTATGTAGCGATTGCAGGACAGTCAGGTCGGGCATATCAGGCGGGCACGGACGGCAAGTACCACCCCCGCATTGAAGAGATGCTTAGTCGCTCAGACAGCAGGGTTGCCGCGTATATCTCTTCTGGAAAGAAGACCTTCACGGAAGCTGAAGTAGCCAAGATGTCGAGAGACAGAAAGGCCAAGCTGATCGCTGAGAAGTCTGGCGGCTTCTTCGAGATGTCGCCTGACATCAAAAGCGTTTTCGACCGACTCTTTGACCCGAGAGCTATCGACGAAAGCCCTCTTACCAATGAGCTTAGGCTCTCTAGGAGAGAGTATGAGTTGTCTGGCCCGCTTGATCAGATCTTCTCTGCCGCCAAATACAGGAACTCTATTCAAAGAATTATGGGAGCCGCCGGGTTCCCAGAGGATGAGATTAAGAAGACCGTCAGAAGAGCGCTCTCGAAAGAATCAACCTCTATTGCCGTCGCAACTCAGACCCTGGAAGAGGCTAGTAATCGCCTAGCTGGGTCCTACCATGCGCCTAAACCTATCCGAGGGTTTAAGGCACCGAGGAAGACGGCGTTCTCTGGGGCCGGGAATGCCAGCGCTAAAAACCTTAAGCGATTGCTCGTTAAGGACATCATCACCAACACGATGCTCAGCGAAGCAGAAGCTAAGATGCTTGTTGACGAGGTGCTCCCTAAGTTTAGCAATAAGAAGGTCAGCGACTTCCTCGCGAAGACTCCGAGGGAAAGGAACTCGCAGTGGAGAGCCTGGATTGAAGAGGTTGCCTCTAAGTACGTAGCTCGCCACCCTGACGATTTGGTTAACGAGCTTCCGACAATGAAGCGTCCTCGCTCCTCAGACACTTCGAGGCTTGGCGCTCAGCTTGGAGAGCTTTGGGACAAGGCAAGAAAGGCTAAGGCAAAGCCAGCGGACGCCCTTGCTTTCCGCCGAGTGGCTGAGAAGGTTGTTGATGAAGTAGACATTCCTCTCGAACACCGAGGGAAGACAATCCGAGAACTTATCTCGGCAAACGAGTGGACGACAGTAAAGGCTTGGGTTGACGAGGCTCGCAAGCTTCTTGATGACGCCGTTGACGAGGCTTCTCCCGCTGACGATGTTCTTGAGAAGGCAAATGAGATTGCCTCGAAGAAGCGAAAGGTTTCTACAAAGCAAGTTAAGCAAGCAAACAAGATGGTTGATTGGATTGACGGGGCAGTCAACGACCTAGAGGACATTGTTCGTAGGGAAATTATTCTTGCCCGAAAAGAGGCTAGAGAGTTTTCAAACGCTGCAGCTCAGGCTTCTACGGACGAAATCGCGATGGGGGCAGAGGAGTCTGTCGCAGAGATGTTGTCTGCGGTGGGCAGGTCTACCACCGGGATTGAGCCGAGAGCTACGGTTAAGCTTCCCCGAAAGGGAGTTATTGAGAGGCAGGCTGGCTCAACCGCTAAGCGGATAAAAGAGCTTGAAAAGAAGATCAAAACAACTGGCGCTGGCGCAAAGCTGGATAACCTTAAGCGCGCTCTAGATGAGCTGAAGTCCAAAGCAACTGATGTTGATATGGAGATTAGCCCTCAGCGAAGTGCTGATCGGCTAAACCGACTTCTTGAAAAGTTCCCCGAGTTCAGTAAAGAGCTGATGAGCACGGCAAAGCTGCTCAACTACGACCTCAGAACCCCCGGTGAGGTCTGGCGAGAAATTCTAAACCTACGCCACGAAGCAAGAGCCTATGGAGACTTCGCCCAGCTTCAACGCGATGTCGCTATGGACGCCTTTAGAAAGGCTGAGTACGCAGACATCCTTAGGGACATGTCGAATGACCAAGTGAACAAGGTTATTCGTATTCTGAAAGATCCAAACCGAAGGCTTTATGGGGTTGGAAGAAACGCAACTCCAGAGGCAAAGAGAATCGCAAAGAAGCTTGGCCTCGTTGGGACAGAAGACCTTCTTATTGGACTGAAGAAGGGAGCTAGGGCAGACAAGGCAGGGAGGTTCAAGGTTGGAGACACCTTCTCCCCGGAAGAGATCGAAGAAGCCCTTAAAGTCGCAGAACTTATCGACGGCTTTATGGACGAGCAGCTCCAAAAAATGCAAAGCGCAGGAAGGCTTAAGGACACGGTAAACCCCGCTGTCGTTGATGAGCTTAAGACTCTTGGCAAAAGGCTCGTAAGAGAGACAGACAAGGCCAAGCAAGAAACTATTCAAAAGAGGATTGACTACCTAAGGGAAAACGAGCTGGTAGTCCCTTGGACTAAGGAAGAGTTTTTGCAGCGAGTTAACCTCGCAAGCTACATCCCTCACATCCTGAGCAGCGTTACCTCTCGAAAGATTTCTGTCCTTCGAGGAAGAGGGTTGCTTCCAAAGGAGCAAAAGTCTGGCTTTGAGAAGTTCAGAAAGAGGGCCTCATTCCTCGATGAAATCAACGAGGTAGCTCGCGATGACCTAGCAACCGAGATGCTGTACCACATGGCTACCACTAAGGTTGGGCCTGCGTGGAAGGCGGATGGGCCTTTTGCCAAGTTCACAGACCCAGAAGATCTTGAGTCTCTCTCTAGCGTCCTAAGGTCGAACGACCTTGAGTCTCTCTTCTCCAAGGAAGAGTGGGGCGAAGCGATTAAGTGGGCTCGTGGAGTCGCAGACCTAGACGAGCTGTACGACTTCTTTGAAGCAGATGTGCCGACGCTTTTGAAGTATTACACCAGAAGTGTTGACCGGGTCGTTTCGGACGCAATGTATATCCGAGACATGCAGGAGATGTTCCCGCTTGGGAAAGAGCTTTCAGAGCTTATTCAGTCAGGCAGTGCAGGTTGGGATGCGGCTAGGGCTTCGGAGTACGGATATAGCAAGCTGTCTGTTGAAGATACGATTATGGCAACAACTCGTCAGGGGTTTCCGCCAGAACTTAGAAAGCATAGCGAGTACATTCAGGCAAGGCTTGCTGAAGGGGACTCTCCAGGGGAGATCGTTAGCTATCTAAGAGGGCTTGGAGTTTCAGTTGATACCAACGTTATCAACGCATACAAGCTGAAGCCCGTGTACTTGCCGACCCCGGTGGTTGAGTACATGCGGTGGATGAATACCCCTGACCCAGGGTCTGGCCCCATCGTTCAGATCTATGATGGATACCTGGGGGTGATGAAGGCCCAGACAACGATTGCGTCCCTTGCGCACGTTGGGATGAACTTTGCTGGAAACTATCTGTCTATCTGGCAAAAGCTTGGGGTTCGAGCTTTCAATCCGGTTAACCACTACTACGCCTTTCTCCTTAGCATTGATGACACATCGAGCCTTTGGAGAAAGAACAAGAGTAAAGAGATTAACTTTGGCGGAGAGATCGACACCCTTGAAAACTGGAGAAACAGGATTGAGATGGAGACGGCCATCTCTGAGGCTCCAGCCTCAGCGGGCATTCAAGAAGAAATGTTTGGCTCGATCCGGGAGGCAAGGGCTCCCCTTGCTGCCTCCCTCCCTCTTGCTGGGGCTGGTGCCGCTACAGGCTTTGCCCTCGGCACGGTCGCAGGTCCGCTAGGTCAGGCGGCTGGAATTACTATGGGGACATGGCTTGGTGCTCTTGTCGCAGAAGTTCTTTCTGCCGGGTACAAGAAGGGCAGGTCTCCATTTGAGGTTGTGAAGAAGGGTCTCTCAAAGGTTCGTGAAAATGAAGTCAGAGACTTTATGGACAAGGCTTCTAAGGGCGGAACCGGAAACAAGAAAGACGCAATCCTTTACTGGGGAGAACGCTCGGTTGGACTGACGGCTAGCGCTGCGATTAACAGTGTGTTCCTAGGCCCGCTCTTCCCCATTGTCACAGCAATCGGTGGGGTCAGCTTTCCTTCGTATATGCGAATGATGGCAGATCTAAACTCGGGGATTGAGCTTCAGGGAAGGCTTACCCTTGGCATAGGTGAGCTTCGCAGGGGGGCCTCAATGAGAGAGGCTTCTGACTCGGTTGACGATGCGATGAGGAACTACTCGCACCTGACTCCGTTTGAGCGACATACGATGAGGAGGTTCTTCTTCTTCTACACCTGGGACGCTGGCAACGTTAGGTTCCAGCTCGGCCAAGCTCTAAACAACCCTCGCTCTTATGCGGTGCTGAAGAACTTCCTAAACGCTGTTCAGAACGGAAGCTTTAGCGAAGGCGACATTTCCTCCATGCCTCCCGAGATGAGGTACGACATTATCCTTCGCACTGATTACGCGAAGATGTTCAACATTCATGGCGTTCCCGCTCAGGCAGCCATTGAGTTCCTGGCTAGAACAGACCACGGGATTCCGCTTGGAGGGTTAAGCCGGATGGCCCCCGTTCCTAGTGTCGCTCTTGAGTATTTGAACGGAGCTGGGCAGTCCCTTTTCTACGGAAAGAAATGGGAAGAGGTGAACAACGTCAGAGCCTGGAAGGACTCCACCCCGCTTATCCGACAGTTTGCTGGTGTCCCAATGAAGGACGGGAAGGTGATCCCAACAAGCTTCGCAAAGGTTTACAACAAACATGGTGAGTGGACAGGGAAGAAGCGAGCTGTTTACAAGTCAACCCGGCCACGAGAGTTCTACCTCCTTCAGAAGGTGCTTCCGTTCCGGGTTATCAGGGAGCACAACAAGCTTGTTCAGTCTACCTTTATGCCCAGGTCTGTTGACGGGGGAGACCTCTCCGCCCTAGCTACCTCCGAAGAGAGGATGGCTGCGTACCTTTCAGGCATAAAGCCGATGGCGTTTGACCCGGAAGGCTCGATCTCTCTCTACAACCATCTTCTTCTCCTAAGGCTGGAGGAGATCTACAAAACTCAAGGTGTTCCAATTTCCTATGAGATTAGGCGACTAAGAGAAGAGTTGAGCGCGAGAGGAATGCTTGCTACAGAGCCTTTGTCTGGCGCAGAGCGCGACGAAAATGCCGCACAATTCCCTCTCTACCGAGCGAAAAAAGAGTAAGGTAATCCCATAACCCCATAGACCCACTGGCTTTCTATCGCTTGATAGCCGGACAAGGGGCAGGAGGAAGCGATGGCGTATAACGCAAAAGAAATCTGGATCCCTTGTGGAAGCCAAGACCTAGCACTCTCTTCTACAAGTGAGTCCGCTGTAACTTCGGTTAAGTCTGGGACAGCAGCAGTTACTCGTGGGCTTCTTTATGGTGTCCACATCAAGGCTTCCGCAGCCCGTGCTGGCAACACCACTGTTGACGTAAGGTTCTACAGCGACAGCAGTAAGACACTGCTTGTTTACGATGTGTCTTTCAACCTTGGAACCGCGAACGTGGGCTCTACGGTACATAGCTCGGACACCCTGGCTACCCCTATCCCATTCTTCGCTACGCCTTATTTCACCGTCACTCCAGACGACGCAACGGCGACTACTTTTACGGTAACGCCCTTTGCCAAGGCCCTTGCTTAAGGATGGCAAAGAACCTCCCAGGTGGCTCTAGTGTAACTAGGGACTTCCCCCCTGCCCTGTCTGGGGGAGGTGGTGGCGGTGGCGACCTTAAGTGGCAGGAGGCTTACAGCGTAGACTGGTCTGCTCAGTCCGTTCATGACTTTAGCTCGACGGCAACTTTGGCTATTGGTGGAGTTACATGGACGGCGCTAAACAACTCGGCGTCTATTCAAACCAACGGGCTAAGGACTGACGGGTCAAACGGTCTTTGCATTTGGCCGGATGGGGCTGAGAGGATTTGGGATAACCGAGTTGATGCTCCTATCATCTCTTGCCTAGTTAAGGACGCAGTTGGGCTAAAGACTACATACGCATTAAACAAGCATGCTGTTGTCTTCCAGTGCACCGCAACTGCGTCTCAGGATATAGCTAACAATTATGATGCGTTCGGAGCTGTTTGTTTAAACGGCCAAGTCGGGAACACTAACAACGATGCAAGGTACATCAACTGCACTGGCCTTTACGACGGGGGGACTAGGGCAAACGTTACGTCTAAAATGAACCAGGGGAACAGGCAGTTTAAGTCGAACACGGGAGTCGCTCAGTCTGCTCGTGACTTCTTCCAGATTATTATTTGGCCTGGGCCTAATTACATTGGCTCATTTTTGGGGACAGTCGGTGACATGCCAGCATCAGGAAACTTCCCAGACCCCAACGACTTTACCCCTACTCTTCAGGCGTCGTCTGCCATTTCTACCCTTAACGACGGCTCTCAATTTACCTTGGCTAACTTAAGGTTTGGGATGTCTTGCGCTGCGGAGCGAGGTTCGGCTCCTGACGCCAATCCAATCTTCAGCAAGTGCCGAGTTATGTACGCGGAGATTTTGTAATGGCTAGGAATATCCCTAACGGCTCAACTGCCACAAAAGATTTCCCTGAACCACCGGCAGTTGTTGCCCCTGGTTCATCTTGGACTGTGCGCCATGAGGCTGACTTCACAGCGTTCTCTAACCATGACTTTGAGTTGATTGGCGACCCGGCTGCATATCAAGACATCGTGGTGGATGGGGTGAAGTGGTACGGGAGGAACACTACGGACGCTGCCAGCAACAAGATTAAGGTTATCAGCGGGACAGGTATTGAGATTTCCCCCGACACGGGGACAAATATCCAGTTTTACATCGACTCTGACAGCCCCCCAACGGGAGGCGCAATCAACGCTCCTCGGGTGTCGGCAAGGATACAGTCAGACGCCCAAGCTCTTTACCCCTCTCTTCCGATAGACAAGGCGTTCGCCGTCCAAGCAATCATTGAGCCTGGAACGCAGGACATCGCAGCGAACTCTGACGAGTGGGGGATGGTTTTAACTAACGCAGCGTCCAGCACTTACGTTACAGCTTCTCGACAGTTCAACTCGTCTGCCTTTAGCTCTGTTTCCCCTACCGTTGGCAGTTACCTTAAGAGGGCTGTCGCTGGTTCTCAGGGAACTGTTAGTGCCGCTCAAAGCTCAACCCACAAGTTCTTTGAACTTGTCTACTTTCCAGGCGGGACGGTGTTTGCTTCTACTAGTGCAGACACTGACTTCGTTTCTCCGCTTACTGCGACGACATTCCAGAAGTTTGTTACCACTGACCCAGAGACAACCAGCACCGGAAGCTCAGTCCCCTTTAATAGAAGCGACATGTGGGTTGCTTTCTACATCGCTAACTACGGCTCTTCGACAGCATTTAAGGCTATCGTTAAGAAGTTCCGAATCCTTACACTGGACTAGTTATGTTACTAGGAGAAGCCCTGGAGTACGCGAAGCCTGTTGTTGGCTCTCGTATAGATGGACACAAGTCAATTCTTAGCGAGCTAACCCACGATGAAGAGGGTGAGTTTGTCTCGATTAAGATTACTTGGGAAGACAATGACTCTGCTGTGCTTTGCGTAGCTACAGTCCTTGCAGACGGAAGCGTCGAGGAGCAATAAGATGGAAGAGTTCGGTGGTCTCGGCGGTCTAAGCGCAACAGGCATCCTTGTTGTCATGGTCTTGAAGGTGGTCCTCGACTACATCAAGAGCCGCGACGAGGCGAATGCTCGTGCCGAGAAGGCCGATGGCGGAGAAGACTGTGCTCGTGAAATCGAAGAGCAACTCAAGATGCTCAGAGAGACTCAGGCCAGGACTGCAGCTAACTGCGAGAAGATGAGCGAAGTCCTGGGGGCTAAGGATGCTGAGGGACTCCCCCTTGTCTACACTCCTCGAAGCCTGGGAAAGTCTATCGAAAGCTTGAGTCAGTCGATCTCGAAGCTCTCAGACCACGTTCAGGCAGGCTAGTGCTACCCCCAGTATTAGAGCGAATCCAGTCTATGGGTTTCAAGGTATTCACTAACGGTGACTACAACCTGAACCTGTTTGGCATCCGCTCTCCAGACCGAGTTTCTGGAACATACGACGACCTTCTAGGCTGCGCTTACAAGGTCGATGGGCAGTGGCGGGTGGACTACTGGGCAGCTACCACAGACCCTAGCCTCTACTACCGAGAGAACCCGCTGAACGTCAAAGGGACAGCCATCCTCGTTCCAGGCCAGTACTCTGGGGTCTACACCATTGACATGCATGCAGGGAAGTACCTCGCTCTATGCCAGAGGAATGGTCCTGTAACTGTGTGGCGCGATAACGATCTTGACCGGGTCCTCGATGAGGATGTTGAAACAGATACTGGCTACTTCGGCATCAACATCCATGCTTCGTCAAGCACCCCTTATGACCAGACAAGGGACCGGGATGAGGGCTCTGACATAGGCAAGTTTAGCGCCGGATGCCAGGTGCATGCTACGACCACTGGATTTAGAAGCATGATGTCGCTGGTGAACAAGCAGATCGAGACCCACCCATCGTGGGAGAAAGCGTTCACGTACACTCTCCTCGACCAGTGGTTCTGAGTTCGACTTTATGCGCCAGTGGAACGAGCAGGACGACATCCTGACGTTGACTGCCATAGTAATTATTTTAGTTGCTATGCTGGCAATCAATCATTGCACCCTAGGATGAACATGGAAAAGTTCCTCAGCCGAAAGCTAATTCTCACTGTCTTCGCGGTAACCATTGTTGCTGGCACTAGCCTTACTGGGCTGGACCTTAGCGACGAATCCCTTAACGCTATCGTTACGATGGTGCTTTCGATGGTTGGTGCCCAAGGTCTTATCGACACTGCTGAGGTAATCAAGTCTGGCCGCAAGGCTGCTGAGGTTATCGAGGAAGTGAAGGAGGCCAGCGATGAAGAAGCTTGAACTAGAGAGAAAGGCTCAACGCCGACGCGCCAAAGAGAAGGAGGCGGCAGCATTTGTAGGTCAGAACCATGACCAGATGATGAGCCTCCTCCTCAATGTCACTGAGGATATTGGCGAAGAGCTTGTAGGTCTTAACCAGATTCAGCGCGATAGCCGCTTGGCGTTAGAGATGGCGTACCGCCTAGATAAGGCTATTGAGATTCCAAACGAGCTAATCGAGGCACTCGACTTCTTCGGGTTCTTCTTAGCAAGTCTTGCTGCCATCGGGATTTACAGAGCTATCGAGCGCTCCATGAAACGAAAGAAGGAGACCGCTGAGAAGCTCAAGCGTAGGCTTGAAGAGCGTGGGCCACGAATGGCTGTCGCAGCTAGGCGAAGGATCGAAAGACGAATCGCTAGGCTGGAAAAGGAGAGGTAAATGTCTGAGTACAAGACAGGAATTGTTGCCCAGGTAGGCACAGACATTGTTCACCAGACGCAGACGCCCCCTGCTGGCGGCGCTGCGCTTGCCTCTGAGCTTTGCTACAGCGGAGCAATTAGGACTTACTGCGTCCTTATCGACAACACTGCGAACTCTTCGATTGCTTACCTAAGGTTCTGGGACACCACCACTGCCTCAGACGCTCAGAGTGGTACAGACCTTCCCTTTATGATCCTTAAGGCAGATGCCTCTACCAAGGTTCAGTACAACTTCGACAAGGGAATTTACTTTGGGACGGGGATTATGACGGCAGCGGTAACCACCGCTGGCACCGCCGGGAACACAGCTCCTGCTGGCGACATAAACATGACCTACCTTTTGGGAGCGTAAATGCCTACTTACAAGATCTCTCCATTCGTTACTGGGCTACAGAACTATCTGTTCCAGGCGCAGGACATCGACCCCAGCGGGAAGATTAATATCTCGGGAGCGCCCGGTTCCGTTTACACAGCCCACTTTGACAACGCGAGCAGTGGCGGAGCTACAAACTATTACTTGTTCTGGGACGGAACTGAGCCGACAGCAAGCGCTGCGGACATCGTGATTCCCATTAAGCACACAGAGAAGGTGACAATGTGGGTCGATAAGGGCATCACATTCAGCACGGCAGTCACCGTCAGTGCAGCAAGTGCGGCCACGGGAACCGGGGCAACAAGCGGAAACGCAAACGCCTACTACTTCATTGGATAGCTATGCCTGACAGCAGAGAAAGGATAAAGGTCCCACACCAGAGCATTAGCCCTGGGGTTAGACTTCAGGACGTTCTCGCTGATGCGGTTTACCCAGTCCCCCAGATTATCTCGTCGCAGTGGGAGAAGGCGGGGTATCCCAATGAGATGCGGCTAGGAAGGGAGAGGTACGAGCGCGGGCTAATGAGGTCCCGAGGAGAAGACCCAGACGAAGTGCAGATCAGAGAGGAGATGGCCGATGACGACTTTTGGAACAAGGTGGAGGCTACACCCGTAATTGGGGACATCATACAAACGATGACGCGTGGCCCTATTGACCTTGCTGGGCCAGAGAAGTCTAGGGTGAGAAGAGTATTCAAGCCATTGGCTTATAAGTATGGAGACTCCCTTGCAAGAATGGCTTTTCGCGGAGCCTCCATACCAGCCGCTATCGGGGGCTCGCTCATCGACCCTATGGCAAAAGTGCTTGGAACTTTGTACGGCAGCAGGGGGATAGAAGGGGGGACAATTATTCCTGGGGGAGATCCTGAAGCACATCAGAGAGCGGGCGAGCAAAGAAGGCGCGAGGCTCAGGCTATTCACGCTAGGCTAAAGTCGCGCAGGATGAACGAGCGCGCCGGGAGAGACCATAGCTATTACGCCCTAGGGGAGTAGCCCCAGAACAAGAAAACCCGCTCAACCGAAGGAGGGGCTGAACGGGTTTCCTGGAGGGTGCGAGTGCGAGTAGAAGCTACCCGGTCTTAGAAACCTCGTAAAGCATTTCCGAATTAACGGAAAGAAGAGAGTCGATTGAGACTACGTAGCAGTCCAGGATTTTAATCTTCATTACGCAGCTGCAGTCGGAAGCCCCTAGAAGCTCCGAGAATTGCTTTGACCCCATAGCTGCCAGCACTGGGCCGCTATTCTTCTTCAAGAGCAAGAGGGGGGCTTTCTCCGCCGCCTCAGCCTGCATCTTTGCTTGGTCCCAGAAGGATATGAAGGGTCCGGTAATCGGATCTTTGAACAGCTGCCCATAGCCGAACGACTCGTGGGCCTTGCACTCAATCGCAAAGGGAAAGTCAAATGGTCCAACGATTTCAAACTCGCCAGCCCCAGTCTTTCCCTTCTGTCTGTCGGTTGGGTTTCTCTTTACTTCCCAGTCGTCGCCAAGCCACTGACGAAGGCGCTTTGCTATCGCCCTCTCAAAGTTTGCTCCCTTGTTCCTGCTCTTTCTTCCGCCCATTACCAAACCTTCGAGCCCCACACCTCTCTGAGCTTGAGCGACCTCTTCGGCCTTGCCCTTGATCGGATTCGGTTCTCTTGACCACAGTCACATTGCTGCTTCCACATGGGGGGAAACCGCGATTCCTGGATAAACTCCTTGTCGGGAAGGTGGTCCTTCTCCCCAACCTTGATGACTAACCAGGGTCCAAAGTTATGAAAGTGTCTCATCTTTAACCCTCACGGGTTCTTCCCCTCTTCCCCTTGGCTCCAACCACCTGGGAACAAGTCGGGCTGAGGCCCCAGGGGGTACGGGTCTCTAATCTTGCCTGAGCCTCCACATAGAGGACAGCCCCTAACGGCCTTGTGTGGCCTCTGAGGGGCCTCCTCGCAGGCTATCCACACCGTCGCCTTTCTCCCTGACCCAGTAAGCCTCTTGGCGCCTGAGTCTTTTGCCAGTCCTTTAAGGACAAGCTCTCTACGTCGAGCGCTTGCAGTCTGGTGCCTCATCCCGAGGGAGGCTTCGACCTCAGCGTCGGTAGCTCCGAACAAACCCCTTGCCTTAATCAACTCGTGAACTTGTTGCCTCAAGGTAGGGGCTTTCTCTTCAATACTTTTGGCCGCTTCTTTAGAAGTCTTTGAGCCGGGAACGAAGAAGGCTTTGCCTGAGTAGTCTTGGTCAATCATCACGCTTTCCTTTGCTGGTTGTTAGTTGAGACACCTGATACAGCCACCGCTGTGCCTCCCTGTGCGGTCAGCGGAGTGAGTTAGGTGATCACCCCGGCCTTCTCTAGCGGACCCTTAGGTTCAGGCAAAAGGCCCGCTAGAGATTTCTGAAATGTCCGGTTTGACTTCCTTCAAACAGGAAGCCCGTTCACCATTGAGGGGCGAAACCCTCAACTCCCGGAAGGTATAGCCACTGGGTTTAGGAGAGTTTGACAATGGGTTCTTAAGGTCCCTCACTCCGGTGGTCCTTCTAGAAAGAATCCCTAGAACCCAAGCTGGTCTTCTTCGTTTTCTTTATGCTCAACAAGTTCTCTCTGTGACTGCGACTCAGCAGCGACCCCAAGGTGAGCTACCTTTTCGAGAGCTTTGGTTAGCCCTTCTTCGTTTGCCTTAGTCACATCTCTTTTTCCGATTACCTGAGCGTATATCTCTGGGTACTCAGCTCGAAGCCTTAGGGCTTCAGCAACCAAAGCGACCATCTTGTTCTCTTGCTCTGGCTCAGCTGGTTTGCCGACATCAATCGGAGCGTCGATGACACTGTTGCCAACCCGCCCTTCGTAGTAGGTATCTTCATTCGGAATAGCGCTGACCTGGACAGAGGTCTTTCTTCCGTCCTCGCTCTTCACTTCGACAAAGACTGGAAGCCTTTTGGCAAGCCGATTGACTGCGGTCTTTCTAGCCATCTCCGAGTACCAACCCTTCCAGGCAGGGCTATTGGGAGAGGCAGAGTTCTTTCGAATCTTCTCGATGTCATGGCTCCATACAACCTCAATCATGGGTTGTTCCCAGTCTTTGTTGGTGGCAATCGCATAGGCAGCGCGGACATTCCCGATAGCTTCTACGTTGTCTCTCTTTTCTACATGGTGAAGCCCAAGGTGGTATCCGTCAGCGCTGACATATCTGCCTACCTCAAAGTCGTCTGACTCATAGACGGCAAAGGTATCAATCTTGATTCCCCTTCGAGCTGCCATAGTGATGACGCCACCCCAGCCCCTGATGAACTGAGCTTCTCCGCGATAGGCAACGATGTGCCCCTGGTTCCCGATGCCAGTAGGGTCAAGGCCAAGTTGGCATGCCTTGTAGAGGGCAAGAAGAAAGCTCTTCGGGCTGCACTGCCTAAGCCTGCTGTCTTTGCCCCACATAGACATTGCTAAGGCGCAGAGCTTATCTTCGCTTAGATAGCGAGTAGCTACGGTCGCAAACCGTGGTCGAGCCTCTTCGATAAGGGCAACCATTCCCTGTGAGACGTTTCTAGATGGGGGTGAAATTCGTTGAACACTCATACTACTTCTCCTTCTCAATTAAGACTTGTCTTGACGCGCTCTCCACATGCTCTTCGACGTAACTCCTTAGCTCTTCCGGAAGGTTTCCAAGCCATTCCTTTAGAGAGCCTTTGATGTCGAAGACATCTGTAAGTGGTGTGCCCTGGGTGAGGGTCTCCAGCACCTTCCTCATTCCTTCTTCTTTCTGACCTCGCTTCCACTTGTTATATGTCTTTACCCCTGGCCCCAGGGTTGTTCCTCCTGGGACCTGGACTGTCGATGTCCTTTCTTTCAGGCGAATCTTTAGCTCCGCCTTTACCTTTCTTGTAAGCGCGGCCAGCCTCTCTGCGTATTGGTAAAGCTCGGCGTCGTCGCTTTTCTGGTAGTCAGGAAGCTCCACCAAGCACTCGTCTGAATAAGGGCAACGGCCACAGTGTTCTCCTGGACGCTCATCCATCTCAATGGCTTTGGTTTGATACCTGTCCTTCTCCCAGCATGAAGCCCAAACTGGTGTCGCCAGGGACAGCCACTCTTCTGCTGACTTGGATAGCGAATGTCCGGTCTTCCACCGGATGTTCCACCAGACAAACTCAGCCTCTTCTGCCCCTGTCATCTGACAAAGTGCAGCGCAGTAGGTGATTGCCTGGATGTCCTTGTTAAGGGAGGACTCAGAGGGGATTCCCCAAGAGGTTTTCCAGTCATAGACGTTTACCTTCTTTCCTCCATCGGAAAGGAAGTAGGCGTCAGGCTGGAACCTCCAGGCTGTACCCTTTGCTCTTGCCGGATCCCACTCGCCGCTACTCCTGTCCATCCAGGCAGGACACTCAAGCCATTCCTGAGCGACTCCGCCCTCTAGTATCTTTGAGTAGATAGGCTTCTCAATGAAGCAATCCTCGTCGGGAAGCTCAATCCCCATCTCCTCAAAGTTATCCATTAATTTCTTGGCAGACACCATCTCTTCTATCGAGAGGGTGTGCTTCATTGGCACCGGGCAATCATCACTAAGACCGCTCGCAATTAAGTCATGCACATATGAGCCAACTCGAAACCCATCCCACGACCTACCCTTATGCCCAAGCCTCAGCTTCACAGCCTGCTTCGGACAGTAAGAGTCGGCTTGCACAAAGCTTTTACTCCACAACATCTTAACCTCCTTCGCTTTCTAGTTTACCACGGGTTAATCTTTGTCGGAAGGCGACGAGGCAATCGTCAACATTTCCGAAGCCCAAGGGCATGCTGGGCAACCGAGGAACATAGACAGTCCCTTCCCTCCCCGAAGCATCTCCGACTCTGTTTCTTGGTGTATTTCCATTATCTGCTTACAGCCGCAGCGGGGGCATGACAGCGCCCCGTTCACAGCACTCATAACCCCGCTGGGCTTTGACGCCACAGGAGTTGATGTGGGGATAGGACCTTCTGGAAGCCCCTTCCTTCCCCGTATTGGGGATGTCTTAACAAGTTCTTTGGTCATACTTTCTCTCCTTCTTTCATCCAAAATCTAAAGGACACGATGCACTTCTCACACAGAAGCCCACCGCTAAGCCTGTTCTTCTTAAACACCTGGGCTAAGGCGGCGTACTTGCCAGCTCTTTGCTCTCCGCTAGTTTCTTCGTAAGAGTCTTCCCATATCTCCGTCTCTCTTATTCTTGAGCTGCACCTCATGCAGGTTGGGGTTTCAAAGATTGCAGGCCAGAAGCCGTTCAAAGTTCTGCACGAAAAGAACATCAGTCGATCTCCCATCCAGCATTAACAACGTCGTCAGCGCTTTTGTAGGTGACCGAAATCGTCGGGTCTTTCGATATGCCCCATATGTTTTCATTCACGTTGACGACAAAGCTGTCGCTAATTCTGTACGCAGAGGCAACGACAAGGTCCCCGGTTGCGTAGCTCTTTAGGGGGATGCGACCAGCCCTGCTTTTGTCAGTCAGAATTCTTTTGGTTATGTCTTGTATTGATTCTCTCACACTCTCTCCTAACAACTGGGTGCCAGAGGGGGTTGACCTCTGTCCCAGGTTCATAGTTATCCACAGCCCATTTCTTGAAAGAGGCTCGTTCCTTCGTGGAAAGCTTTCTAAAGAAGGCGTCTGGAAGTTGGTTGGTTAGGTCCACTTCGCCTCCCCCCTTAGAATCATTGCCGGTCCAAAGATCGGACTGCCGTAAAGCTGGGAGGCAATGCTGTTAATGGGCACATCTTTAAGGCCGCCCTCCTCATCAATGATTAGCTGAGCCCCTGTCCTTGTATGCACTATCTCTATGTAGCTACCGATAAACTCGGCTGCCGATTCAAGAGACGGGGACTCGTCTTTCTTGGTGATAATCACTGTCTTTGGCGAGTATTTATCGCTCTTAACAACCCGCTCAAAGTGTTCCCAGTTTGGGTTAAAGACGTCATGCTTCCTTTGGTTTTCCTCAAACCATTCGTCCAGAGTTTTCTTCACCTTGTCAGGGGTAATATCAACGACGAAGTCAAACTCATCGTCATGGCTAACAAACTTCCTATCTTCTTTACTCATCACTCACCTCCTTCTTTCATGTACCAAGCGAAGCCGATGTCACTGCACTCAGCTACGCCCATGTTGTTGTCAATCTCAAGGTGTCTAACGATGTGGTCGTCGCCACAAACACAGACATCGAACTTCTCTTTCAAGACTCTTGCTTTGCCACCTCCTAATTCCTTGGGAAGCTTCACCCAATCTGGGGTTCCAATGACCGTCATGTATCCACCACCAGGGGCTTCTTTAATCTTTGGCTCACCAGTTTTTCTATCGAACCACTCGATGCTCATGCTTCCTCCTTTGCTCCTCTTCTAATTTGCCGGTCAGCACGTACCGCTCTTTAAACGTGTCCAGAGCATCCTCAAGCCGAATCGTGGCGCTGTCGGGGAGCGCCCTGTAGCGCTGCTTATCCTCTATCCACTCCTCCATTTCCTCTTTGCTTTGAAACTTGATTGCTAGGGAAATCATGCTTCCTCCTTCGTTGCTTTGTCGATGGCTGCTTGCGCCTCTACTGCCCACGGGAAGTCCTTGCACTCGGCAGGAGAAACTCCACGAGCATCGGCAGCGTGACCAATAGCCATCGACAGGGTGCGCTTCAGCTCAGCCAGTAGCTCGGGAGCTGCGGCTATGAGTCTGATGTCGGAGCCTGAGACGAGGGCCTCTGGGACGGTGGGTGTTGACACCAATGCAAACCGCTCGCCTTCTTTGTTCAGTAAGTAGTGGCATGGATCTTGGCCATCTATCCAACCGACATCCTCGCCCTCAAATAACTGAATGCTCCACGGCCCAGGAGTGTGTTTATAAAGGCTCATGCTTCCTCCTTTGCACGGTTAACCTCACCGTCGATTAAGCTTTCGATGTGGCTAAGGTCGCAGTCGGTGCCTCGGCAAACAAACACCAAGATCTCGTAAA
>UEXM01000103.1_pt1 | contig 46319 bp, 38 predicted proteins | sample 1796661 | NCBI WGS metagenome assembly UEXM01 (sample SAMEA4772469, study PRJEB27181) | metagenome | reverse complement strand
TCACCCCAGCCGGCACCTGCGCCAGAATCCGCTCACGGTACTCGGCGGCCTCGGCCACAGTATTCACCGGCGGTGTCAGATTAGGCATGACAATGGCCCGGCCAAACACCTTTGCCGTGGCAGGCACCGTCTCCGCTAACAAATCGCCGTCGCGAAAGTGCAAGTGCCAATCGTCAGGGCGAGCAATAGTCAGGGAGTCGGTCATGGGATCACCTTTTACCATGGAAATGGGGGCAGCGGTTCGGGAGCCTAGTGTAGCGCAAGTTCAGGACTAGGCGGAGCCAGGAAAGCCAATGCAAAGCAGGAGCAGCGCCAGCGGAAACAATACAAAAAAAAGCCCCGCTTTGCGGGGCTTTTTTGGAAATATGGCGGAGAGGGCGGGATTCGAACCCGCGATACAGTTTCCCGTATGGCTCCTTAGCAGGGAGCTGGTTTCAGCCACTCACCCACCTCTCCGGAATGCAGTATTGCTTGGGGTTTGAGGGTTAGCGCTCTTAATCGGCGCTGCCTTCAAACTCGCCGCGCATGATAACGACTTTGCGGACAAAATACAGCCCAAAAATCAGGCAGACTCACCATCTGGTGATTTTTCGTGCTGAATTCGTTGATAAATCTCTTCACGGTGTACTGCAACTTCTTTTGGCGCATTCACACCAATACGAACTTGATTACCTTTTACACCCAACACAGTGACGGTGACTTCGTCACCCACCATCAAGGTTTCACCAACTCGACGCGTAAGAATTAACATTATGATTCCCTCCTGGGGTCCTTTCATTTCCGTGAGCGCTTTCCGTACCTAAGGCTCGCGGGTTGCCGTCCTTGACGACTCCTTGGTGCGGAGACCTTTACCCACCCCTGGCACGGGGCCGGTAGTATGCCTGAATCACATTCTCAAGTCTTGCCGTGAAAGGGGCTGGAGCCACCGGTCGTCGCCCCATACCTCCCCTAGGGTATGCCGGGCACCACCTACACAATAGCAGGAGGTGCCCTGGTGAATCAGGCGCTCGGCTGATCCAGCTCGAAGGCGGAGTGCAGGGCACGGACTGCCAGCTCCAGGTACTTCTCGGCAATTACCACAGACACCTTGATTTCAGAGGTGGAGATCATTTCGATATTGACGCCTTCGGTAGCAAGCGCTTCAAACATTTTGGACGCCACGCCAGCATGAGAACGCATGCCCACACCCACCAAAGAGACTTTGGCAATCTTGTCATCGCCGATGATTTCCGGGTTACCCAGCTCTTCAGACGCATTGCGCAGGGCTTCCTGAGCGCGGGCGAAATCGTTGCGATGCACAGTAAAAGTGAAGTCGGCAGCACCGTCTTTGCCTACGTTCTGCACGATCATGTCCACTTCGATGTTTTCTGCGCTCACCGGGCCGAGGATTTTGTAGGCAATACCCGGGGTGTCCGGGGCGCCACGCACGATGATCTTGGCTTCATCACGGGTAAAGGCAATTCCGGAGATTACCGGCTTTTCCATATCAACCTCGTCTTCGACGGTAATAAGAGTCCCAGGGCCATCCTGGAAACTGGACAAAACACGTAGCGGCACATTGTATTTGCCGGCGAATTCCACAGAGCGGATTTGCAGAACTTTGGAGCCTTGGCTGGCCATTTCCAGCATTTCCTCGAAGGTAATGCTGTCTAGGCGGCGGGCGTTATCCACTACTCGCGGGTCGGTGGTGTAAACACCATCCACATCGGTGTAAATCTGGCACTCATCCGCCTTCAGTGCAGCAGCCAACGCCACAGCGGTGGTATCGGAGCCACCCCGGCCCAGCGTAGTAATGTTGCCGTCATTATCCACACCTTGGAAACCCGCCACGACCACCACACTGCCACCATCCAGATCGGCGCGAACCTTCTTGTCGTCGATCTCTTCGATGCGGGCCTTGGAGTAGGTATTGTCCGTGCGCAGAGGAATCTGGCTGCCTGTGTAGGAGCGGGCATTGAGGCCTTGCTTCTGCAGCGCCATGGACAACAGGGCGATAGTGACTTGCTCGCCGGTAGAGACCAGCACGTCCATTTCCCGTGGAGAGGGGTTGTCGGTAACGCCGTTGGCCAGCTCGATGAGCCGGTTGGTTTCCCCACTCATGGCGGAAACGACGACGACCACTTGGTCACCCCGTTTGTGAAAGCCCGCTACCTTCTCGGCAACGGCCTGGATGCGTTCGACTGTACCTACCGAGGTACCGCCGTATTTCTGCACGATAAGAGCCATAAAGTCGCTTTTTCTGCAAAAAGGAGCGCGCAACTATACCAGACACACGCCACTATTTCATGTTCAGGTGGTATAACGGGACGAATTTGAGCTACGTTCCGTCATCAAAGTGGGTTTTATTGGCCAAAAATATCCCGTATTAACGGCCCAACCACCCTACTCCGCCACCCAGCCCTTTACACTTTCCAGCGCCCGGGGCAGTGCAGCGGGATTATTACCGCCACCCTGGGCCATATCCGGGCGACCACCGCCGCGACCATCCACTTGCTCGGCCACAAACTTGAGCAGATCACCCGCTTTGTATTTGGCGGTCAGGTCCTTGGTAACACCGGCCACCAAAGCCACTTTTTCGCCTTCCACTGCTGCCAGCACAATCACCGCGGAGCCCAACTTGTCTTTCAGCTTGTCCATGGTAACCCGCAGAGTTTTGCCATCGGCACCATCAATTTGCGTCGCCAGCACCTTTACACCATTAACATCTTGCACTTCACTGGTCAGGTCACCACCGGCGCCGCTGGCCAATTTCTGTTTGAGACGCTCGATCTCTTTTTCCAGTTCACGGACTTTCTGTGCCTGGTTACGCACGCGATCAGCAGCATTATCCGGCGAGCTTTTCACCGTGGCCGCAATCTCGCTAAGGGCGCGCTCTTGCTGACGCATCACCGCTAGTGCATGCTCACCGGTCACCGCTTCAATGCGGCGCACACCCGCCGCTGCGGAGGCTTCCAGAGTAATGCGAAATAGCCCAATATCACCGGTGCGGTTTACGTGGGTACCGCCACACAATTCTTTGGAAAAACCGTCACTGCCCATGCTTAGCACACGCACCTGATCATCGTATTTCTCACCAAACAGCGCCATGGCACCAGCTTCACGGGCAGATTCAATATCCATCAACTCTGTGGTTACCGCAGTGTTGGCGAGAATCTGACGATTCACCAGAATTTCGATCTCTTCGCGCTGAGCTTCGCTGACCGACTCGCCATGAGAGAAATCGAACCGCAGATAGTCCGCCGACACCAACGAGCCTTTCTGCTGTACATGCTCGCCCAGCACGTCGCGCAGGGCAGCGTGCATAAGGTGGGTGGCGGAATGGTTACGCATCACCGCACGACGACGATCCACATCCACGCAGGCCGACACCTTGCCACCAATGGTCAAGCTGCCGCTTACCTGCTTGCCTACATGCACATGTGCTGCCTGGCGCTTACGGGTATCGGTGACCATGAAGCGGGCTTCACCCGCAATTAGAGCACCGGTATCACCCACCTGCCCCCCGGATTCCGCATAAAACGGTGTACGAGCCAGCACGACCATGCCTTCTTCGCCAGCATTGAGGCTGTCCACAGCGTGGCCGTCCTTGTATAAAGCAACCACAGGATTATCATCGGCCAATTTCTCGTAACCGGAAAAGTCGGTTATCGCATCGATATTCAGACGGTCGCTGTAATCATTGGCAAAGCTACCGGCACCACGGGCCCGCTCTCGCTGGGCAGCCATGGCGGCCTCAAACCCGTCCATATCCACGCTCAACTCACGTTCACGGGCTACATCCGCGGTTAGGTCCGGCGGAAAACCATGGGTATCGTAGAGGTTAAACAGCACTTCACCGGGCAACACCCTGCCATCAAGCTGCTCAATGGCGCTTTCCAGTACTTTCATGCCCGCAGCCAAGGTGCGGCCAAATTGCTCTTCTTCGGCCAGTAGGGCCTTTTCAATTCTCGCCTGCTCACGACCCAGCTCCGGGTAGGCCTCACCCATCTCCGCCACCAGTGCGGCCACCAAGGTGGAAAAGAACGGCTTGTCCTGCCCCAGCTTGTGGCCATGACGCAGGGCGCGACGAATGATGCGACGCAGAACATAGCCACGGCCTTCGTTGGAAGGAATCACCCCGTCACAAATCAGAAAACTGGCTGAACGAATATGATCTGCGATCACGCGCAGGGATTTCTCTTCCAGATCAGTACAGCCCGTGGCCTTGGCCGCGGCTTGCAACAATGCCTGAAACAGATCGATCTCGTAGTTGGAATGTACGCCCTGCAACACTGCGGCAATGCGCTCCAGGCCCATGCCGGTATCGACACTGGGTTTAGGCAGAGGCTGCAGTTCACCATCCGGCTGACGGTCATACTGCATGAACACCAGGTTCCATATCTCGATATAGCGATCCAGATCCTCATCTGCAGAACCCGGTGGGCCACCGGGCACATCGGCGCCGTGGTCATAAAAAATTTCAGAGCTGGGGCCGCATGGGCCGGTATCGCCCATTTGCCAAAAGTTGTCTTCGTCGAGCCGCGAGAAGCGCTCGGCACTGACTCCCATTTCTTTTAGCCAGATATCAGCGGCTTCATCGTCGGAAACATGCACAGTAACCCACAGCCGCTCTTCCGGTAGCCCCAAGGTGCCAGTGAGGAATTCCCAGGCAAACTTGATCGCTTCGCGCTTGAAATAGTCCCCGAAGCTGAAGTTACCCAGCATCTCGAAGAAGGTGTGATGCCGCGCCGTATACCCCACGTTTTCCAGGTCATTGTGCTTACCGCCGGCGCGGACACAGCGCTGGGAGCTTGTAGCACGAGTGTAATCCCGGGACTCACGTCCCAGAAAAACATCCTTGAACTGGTTCATGCCCGCGTTAGTAAACAACAGTGTCGGGTCATTAGTAGGCACCAGTGAGGAGGAGGACACCTTGGTGTGCCCCTGGCTGGCAAAATAATCCAGAAAGGCCTGGCGTAATTCAGCACTTTTCATAAGAGAAACGTTTTCTTGGCTGGCGGTCAGAGGCGCCGAGTATACCGCCCTCAAGGCGTGGTTGCGATGGTGACAAGTTAACCTGAAGCAACAAGCCCCAAGCGGCAACAAAGAAGCATCAGCTGTGAGGCTGACAGACCCGGGCCGCGTACAAACCTGAGAGGAAAAGTACGGTCATAAGCGCTATCGGTTCACCCTCTTTCTTCTCGCCCATTATGGCTTGTGGCTTGAAACTTACCCCTTGATTGCCGTGGCCAGGCATACTGCCAACACCATCACCAGCAAAATACGCTTGAGCACACGTGGGGACACGGCGTGAGCAAAGTTGACCCCAAGCCGGACGCCAATCAGATTACCCGCCGCAACCACCAGCCCAGGCAACCAGGCCACCTGCCCCCGGGCCACAAAGATAGCCAGCGCTAATATGGTGAAGCTGCCCGTGATAGCCAGTTTCAGCGCATTACTGCGTAGCAGCTCGTAACGTAACTGCCCGGCGAGCACCGCCAGTAGCACGAAGCCCACGCCCGCCTGAACAAACCCCCCATAGGCTCCAGCGAAAAACAGCCCTATCCAACCCGACAGGCTGGTATTAGGAGACAGCGGCACTGAGTTCGGGTCCGGTGACATTTGCGCCGGGCGCAGCACCATTAGTAACGCGACCACCACCAGCGTAATCAGAAGCACAGGCTTAAGAATGGTTTCAGGAAGGAAGGCTGCTGCCAGCGCCCCCACCAATGTTCCCAGCAAGCTCGGCACCAATATGGCGGGTAGATCGGCAAAGGGCATAGAGCCCCGTTTATTGAATTGGCGCACCGCTTCCGCGCTTTGAATCAACACTGCAACGCGCATGGTGCCGTTGGCCAGTGCCGCGCCCATACCGCTGAGCATTAGCAGTGGCAAGATCAGCAAACCGCCGCCACCTGCCAGAGTATTGATAAAACCTGCCAACACACCGGCGCCTAGCATGGCAGCCACCAGCCAAGGATCAGACAGGTATTCCATGGGAAATCTCACACACGCATTAAAAACGCAGAATACGCCGCCAAGAAGATGCCCACCAGAGCACAACACATATACTCCCCACCAATCGCATTCCCACGCAAGAAGTATGAGCAGCGCTAGCGGTGCGCCCCACTAAGGGTATCCCTGTGCGTCCTGTGCGCTCTCGGGCGAAAGTGCTTTTGGTCCTGGCTTGAATTTCGCCACCAGCAACGCAAAGGGGGGGGAGTCACTGGAAAGCACAAGAAAACAGCAGATTTAATCCAGTTCGGCGTCCTGCATATCCAGCGCAGCGAAGCTCTGTTCCGCATTAAAGCCGCGACTTTGCAGAAAACGTAGCTGCTTGGCTTTTTCTTTGTGATCTTGGGGATACTGCCGGAAACGGCGGGCACGAACGTCTTTCGCCAGCGCGAACCAATCTACCTCGGCATCCTCTAACGCTTCGGCAATCCAGTCGTTCTCAACGCCTTTTAGCTGCAGCTCCTGACGAATCCGCAACACCCCCTGCCCACGCTCAATATGCGCGCGCACAAAAAAACCGGCAAAGCGCCGGTCATCGATAAAATCGTGCTCCTCACACCAGGCTAGCACCGCCTCCAGCGCCGGCTGATCCCCCAGGCGCTGTTGCAGCTTGGTGACAAGCTCACGGCGGGAGTGATCGCGCCGGGCCAGCAGGGCAACTGCCCGCTGGCGCAGCTCGGCCTCGGTCAGTGGCTCACTCATCGTCAGCGGGGGCGGCCTCTTCTGCCCGGGCTTCAGCTGTAGGGTCCGGCAACAGGCGGGCCCGGATTTCGGTTTCAATTTCTTCGGCAATGGCCGGGTTTTCTCGCAGGTACTCGCAGGCGTTTTGCTTACCTTGGCCAATCTTGTCGCCTTTGTAGGCATACCAGGCGCCGGATTTGTCCACCAATCCCTGTTGAACACCCAAGTCCAGCACTTCTCCCAGCTGATTAATGCCCTGACCGTAGAGAATCTGGAACTCAGCCTGACGGAACGGCGGCGACACCTTGTTTTTCACCACCTTCACCCGGGTTTCGTTACCGGTTACTTCGTCGCCCTGCTTCACCGCACCAATACGGCGGATGTCCAGGCGCACAGAGGAGTAGAACTTCAGGGCATTACCACCGGTGGTGGTTTCCGGGTTACCAAACATCACACCAATCTTCATGCGGATCTGGTTAATGAAGACCACCAGTGTATTGGCGTTTTTCACATTACCGGTAATTTTACGCAGCGCCTGGCTCATCAGACGAGCCTGCAACCCCACGTGGGTGTCACCCATTTCCCCTTCGATTTCCGCTTTCGGCACCAGCGCCGCCACAGAATCGACCACGACCACATCCACCGCGCCGGAACGCACCAGCATATCGGTGATTTCCAGTGCCTGCTCACCGGTGTCTGGCTGGGAAACAATCAGGTCGTCCACGTTTACGCCCAGCTTTTCTGCGTAATCCGGGTCTAGCGCATGCTCAGCATCCACGAAGGCACAGGTGGCGCCTTTTTTCTGAGCTTGGGCAATCACGCTCAATGTCAGGGTGGTTTTTCCGGAGGATTCAGGGCCATAAATCTCGACAATACGCCCTTTGGGAAGGCCACCGATACCCAAGGCAACGTCCAGCCCCAGTGAGCCGGTCGAGATGGAGGGCATGCGCTCGCGCTTGCGATCGCCCATGCGCATGACAGAACCTTTGCCAAATTGGCGCTCAATCTGTGACAGCGCAGCGGACAGCGCCTTACCTTTATCGCTCATTGTGACCCCTCTCCGTGTTCGGCGCGCCATTCATTGACGCTAACCGTATCTGATCCGTCTTATCTGACCCTTCGACCAGCACTGACGTTATGGACAGTATTATGAACAGCATTGGCAGTCCATTGCAACCTTCCAGCTCGTTGTCTTGTCAGGCCCGCCTTGGCGGGGCTGAGATGAATAGCCTGATTGTGGCTACTTGAGGCGGGCATTCAAGCCCAGAATGGCTTCATGGATAGTCTGCTGACGGACGGCATCGCGGTCCCCGTCGAATTGGAAACAGCGAGCTTCTGCATAACCCAGCTTCTGCCCCCAGGCAATCCAGACGGTGCCCACCGGCTTATCTGGCGTGCCGCCATCCGGCCCGGCGATACCCGTCACCGCCACGCTCACATGGGCACGGGAATGGCTAATAGCGCCTCGCGCCATGTCCAGTGCAGTTGCTTCACTGACCGCGCCCGAGGCTGCCAACGTGGCAGCCGGCACACCAAGCATCTCTTGCTTGGCCTCATTGGAATAGGTGACAAAGCCCCGATCGAACCAGGTGGATGCGCCGGACAGGCCGGTGAGCGTCTGGGCTATACCCCCACCGGTGCACGATTCCGCGGTGGCCAACAGCAGGCGTTGTTTTTGCAGGGCACCGGCCAGTGCGACGGCGGCGCTAAGGATGTCGTTATCCAGCACAGGGCGTTCTCCGTTGCGGATTGACGATCGCAGCTCTGGAATCAGCCCAGATCCACGTTGTGATAGACGTTCTGAACGTCATCCAAATCATTCAACATGGCCATGAATTTATCGAACATGTCCATGTCTTCGACGCTGATGGTGGTGTAACTCTGCGGAATAAACTGAATTTCATCCACCTCGAATTCCAATTCTCCGAAGGCCTCGACCAGCGTCTGCTTGGCCTTGAAATACTCGGTGTTAGGCGTGAACACCGTCAGTATGCCGTTATCGTTCTCTATTTCGCTGACATCCACATCCGCATCCATCAGGGCCTCTAGCACCGCATCTTCATCTTCGTGGGCAAAAACGAAAATCGCCACGTGGTCGAACATGTGGCTCACCGTGCCCTGGGTGCCGATCTTGCATTTGGTCTTGGTGAAGGCCATGCGCACATCACCAAAAGTACGGTTCGGATTATCCGTGAGGCATTCAATCAACGCCATGCTGCCACCAGGGCCATAGCCTTCGTAGCGGGCCGGGGAATAGTCCTCTCCGCCGCCTCCTTTGGCTTTGTCGATGGCCTTATCGATCACATGACCAGGCACCTGATCTTTCTTGGCGCGGTCGATCAGGCTGCGCAACGCCAGATTCGCCGTGGGATCCAAGCCACCGGATTTAGCGCTAACGTAGATTTCTCGACCATAGCGGCTGTACACCTTGGCTTTCATGTCCGAGGTTTTCGCCATGGATTCTTTGCGGTTTTGATAGGCGCGACCCATAGACATCTTGCTCCAGAGGAATTAGTTGCCCGATATTTTAGGGGAAGATGCAGGCGAGAAGAACAAAAGAGCGGTGGGGAGTGGCAATTTAGCGTACGCCTTATAAACCTTCGATTACATCGACATAGCCTACTCCACCAGAACACAGGCTTCTTAGAGAGGTGTCAACATGGGCTCCATACGCGAATCCGTTAGCATGCCGGCAATGTGCAGTTACGAGGAAAAACATACAGCAGAAATGCGGGTTCGTTGTTGGCCTGCGCGTTGATTATCGATTCAATCACCAAACTGCAATCTTTGTTAGGGTGCCTCTATACATCAACCAACTATTACCGAATCAAGGCTCCAGTTCCACCAGCGATTCTTCGAGATAAACCAGAAAACGCTGAATATGAGGCAACGTGTCACGGCAACCGATCACGCCAAACTCAAGGCTATTCTTGTAGCTCACCACAGTGATATTTAGGGCGTAACCATGCAGAACCAATGACACCGGATAGGTGGCCAACATCTCCGCACCATTGAGATGAAGCGTTTCCTTCGACCCCGGCACATTGGAAATCACCAGGTTAAACATGGGTCTTACGCGCCCGGACAGGCCCGTGACCTGCCCCAAAGACAGCGGCATATTGGTCAGCACCGTATAAACATCGATCTCGGACTTTTGCATATCACCAAGCCGAGATTTCACCGCTTTCATGGAATCCTGGATTGCGGCCAGCCGCTTCAGCGGCTGAGCAATATGCGTACCCAGACTTACCTGAACCGTAGTAATGGCATTGCCACCCTCACCAGCCTGGTCCGCACTACGCAATGCTACTGGCACCTGGGCTACCAACGGCTGATCGGACAAGGCATCCTGACTAAGCAGATAGCGGCGCAGCGCGCCGCCACACATGGCAAGGAAAATATCATTCACTGTGCCGCCATGCTGTTTGCCTGCGGCTTTGATCCGTGACAGCGACCACGACTGGGCAGCAAAGCGTCGCGCGCCCGTCACCCGTCTGTTTAGCTGGGTTTTCGGCGCCCGATAGATAGTTTTCACATTGCCATCCTTGGGCTGTCGCAGCAGGTCCACAAGCTGACCACCACCTCGGCGCAGGTTGTTCATTGTTCCTTTCATGCCGGTATTTGCCGCTGCAGCGCCACGGCTTTTTCTCGGTTTCTTCTCTGCATCCCACTCGCCAGACCAAGGGGCGGGCAAACGGTCTTCGGCACAGGTAGCCAGGCGAGACTGCATTAGGTGCATCCCTGCCACCCCATCCACCATGGAGTGATGCATCTTGGTATAAAGAGCGAAACGGTTTCCTTCCAACCCCTCGATCAAATAGCTCTCCCACAACGGGCGGCCAGGATCCAAACGCTGGGCGTGCAACCGCGATACTAACGCCAGCAGCTCACGCACCCGTCCCGGCCGAGGCAAGGCAGAATGACGTACGTGGTAGTCAATATCGAAATTTTTGTCTTCCACCCAAGTAGCATCCAAGTACAGAGGCAAATGAGACTGAATCTTTTGGTTAAATGGGTGGCAGATGCTATCCACATCCACCAGGTATCGATAGATACTCTCCACATAATTCTCAGGGGCGCCTTCAGGAACTGCGAACAACGCCAGCCCACCCACGTGCATAGGGGTTTCCCGGGTCTCCATCATTAACCAGCCGGAATCCATGATGGACAATTTACGGGCCATACTTTCTGCTCCTTGTTATTATCCGTATCGCAGTGGCCTGACGCCTAGGGGCAGGCGCGAACGTCCTATCATCCGGATTTTTACCGCCAGAGCATTAGCAAATTCGTTGCGTTTGGTTATCAACAGTGAGCCAAAGATATCCATGGCCGCGCCTATCAGCGCGCGGAAGTCTCTGATATCACTTTAACAGCAACGCGTCTCCTATCGGATGAAACACCGAGGCACTATCAATCAACGAACGCGCGGTCAGCGGCTCAACACCATACACTTCAGTGCGAACCCCGGGGTTAGCGCCAACTCGCGTTAGTAACACATCAAAATCCCCGTCCCCGGAAAGCAACACCACCGTATCCACCTCTGGAGCCAGCGTCATCACATCCACCGCAATGCCCACATCCCAGTCACCCTTGCTGGAGCCGTCACTGCGCTGAATATAGGGTTTGAGTTTAACCGTGAAGCCAATGTGTTTAAGCGCATCCTGAAATTTCGTCTGCCCGTCGTCGCCACGGTGAGTGGCATAGGCCAATGCGTGAACTATTTCCCCCTGCGCTGATAGCTGCTGCCAAAGCGCCCGATAATTGAAGGGCCGCCCAAAAGCCTGGCGAGTGGTGTAATAAATATTCTGAACGTCGGCGAACATCGCGATGCGGGACATAGAATAATTCCGGACTAGCGTAGTTTTTTGCGTTAGAGGCGGCGCCCTTATCGCGCATCCGAATGCGCAGGCAGCGTCAAACACGCTCTATTATTCTGGCGCCATTTTCTTATGAATCGCCACCCGTTCTCTGACATTGTCCAGCTGATACTGGTGCTGACTCATGCGCCCTTGCAGACCGAGATCCTTGCCCTCAGGCTTGCGGCTACGGACCACCATCAGTTGCGCACCAAGCGATAGACTGGATTGAGCTCGCATAGATCAGTGTGGATCTTTCGATAACCATACCCGGCGCCTGACTCTAAGCCAGAACTGATTGCTAAGCCCTGACAGTGTCTCCTCCTCAACGGCGCGCACGAAACGGGGATGGCGTTACCATGCATAAAAACCCCTGGAGTGTAATAGACAACGTAGCCAGCGGATCAGCCAGCTGTCGCCATGCGCCTTTATAAAGGCGTAGCTCTATCGGGCGGACTGGCGAAGTGCCCCGCCGCTTTTTTAAGATACCACGCTCTTCGGTAACGCGCTTGAGCAGACCGGCAGACGGGCCATAACCCGTCATGCACTCTGCTAGCAAATGAGCCCACACACACAGAGCCGGTCCAGTTTAGAAATGCCTCCAGCCCAATCGTTAACCCGCCGACGCTTCGTCCTCGAAACGTCCCTCAACTGCCACAGCAGCAGACGAGCCGGAGAACCCCTCAAAGGCGGGGTAATGCTTCTTGAAATCAGCAAGAATTCGCTGAAACGGCAGATCATCAAAAGCGCCATGCTCTTTCAAATATTCCATATGGCGATTGCCGGCCTGATCAAATGCATGGAAGACAGAATCATGAATGCCATCGAATTCGAGGGGCTTTACACCAGTCTTATCGCAAAGCGATTGATTGAACGCCGGCGTCGCCTTCACCCAGCTGTTATCAATATACATGTCCGTATAGCCATGCCAAACAAACACATCTGTTTGCATCATTTCTTTCAGCTTTTCAGAGCTTAGATGGTTTCTGACATCGGCAAAACCTAACCGGCAAGGAATCCCAACGGCTCGCCCGGCAGCGGCAAGCAGCACAGCCTTTGCCACACAGTAGCCATAGCCATTGGCTAGCGTGGTGCTTGCCTTTAGCCCGTCTTGGGAGAAACAAATCCGATACGGATCGTAGCGGATATCATCACGCACCGCGTAGTAAAGCTTTACCGCCTTTTTTTTCGGATCTGTCTCGTCACCCACTATCGTTTCAGCAAAACTGATCACCGACGGGCTGTCAGAATCTATATACTCAGAAGGCTGAAGAGCCGCTTCAAAATCCATCGCTATTACCTGCATGGTCTAGAATGATCATTTCCATTCTACACATCGACTCGATGGCATTACCAAACATTATCGGCCCCTCTATCAGCGGAATGCCTTCAGCCCAGCCATAAAGGTCGGCGAACCTTCTACTCATACGGACGGTTAAAAATGGGACGGGGGCTACAGGGCTCCGCCATGGAATGACGCGACCCCACATCACTTGACCATTGCCAGCAGATCGAAGCAATGGCTATGGAGTTTGACATTCACAGGCCCAACGCCCGTGTGGTCTTGGTCTGTTCTGGCTGATCACCAAATTCGACAGGGAGATAAATCACGCGGGGGTTAAGCTAACGAGCTATATGACAGTATGGTGATGAGGAAACGGGGCTCGCTGCTTGCGGCTGCCGGGATAGCGACTATCTCTTCATGAAGATCAAAGCCGCTTTCCCGCAATTCCACGGTGAAGCTATTTTCCAGCACCTTCACCCCGCAAATATTTATCCAGCCAACTTTTTTGGCCGCGAAGATTACCTAAAGGGTCTAGCACCGAATAAGAAAGGAACATTGGACTACTTCACCCTCTACTTCCTTCTGTTCCCAACCTTGCAGCGGTAACCGTGCCACCGCCACAAACGGCAATCACTACCAGTTTCAGATCAAAGACTTTAATTCAACATCCAGATCACTCAACACGTCAGCGCTAATACTCTTACGGTGCTGAACCAACTGCTTTCCAACCATAAACGCAATGGGCATATTCACCGCATCAACGGCAATCACACAGCCCTCACGGAGATAGAACACCGCAAACGCTTTGTCTTCCGTGCTGCCACGCATGACGCGTTCATCATGGTGCTGCGAGAGCCCCACCATTTGCAAACGAACATCATATTGATTCGACCAAAACCATGGAGCGCTATCGTAGGGCTTATCCTCTCCCATCAAGGTCGCTGCCGCAGTTCGTGCTTGATCGACAGCGTTAGCAACGGACTCGAGCCTCTGCATTTGCTCGAAGAACAGGTTTCGGTGACGCGTGCAATCACCTATGGCCAGGATACTGGGGTCGGAAGTGCGGACATATTCGTCCACCAGGATACCGTCTTCACAGGATAGGCCGGCGGCCTCAGCCAAAGCCGTTTCGGGTATAACGCCAATCGAGACCAGCACAACATCTGCCTCAACCGTTTCGCCATTTGCTAACATTACGCCAGCCACTCGCCCCTGATCTTGATCGTCTGCTTTGAAGCCGGTGACAGCCGTATTAAGGCGCACGTTCACGCCAGAACCACTGTGTTTAGCATACAGGAACGAAGACATCTCGACGCCAGTAACTCGCTGCATCAGCCGCTCAGCGCCTTCCAGCACGGTAACATCAACGCCTTTTTTACTGGCACTGGCTGCCACCTCAAGGCCAATGTAGCCGCCACCGACAATAACCAAACGCGTACCTGGTGACAGTTGATCGCGCAATGTATCCGTATCTGCGATGTCATGCAGATAATGGATGCCATTTAATTCAGACCCAGGCGCATTAAGACGCCTAACGTGTGAACCTGTGGCAAGCACAAGCCGGCCATATTTCAGTGTGCTCTGATCTGACAATGTGAGAGTTTTGTTGTCTCGATCAATTTCCTCAACGCGCACACCAAGTCGCAACTGATGACCCGCACCTTCATACACCGAGCGCGGTTTCAAATAGAGAGATTCCTCGTTAACCTCTCCAGACAGATACGTTTTGGATAGAGGCGGACGCTGGTAGGGTGGATAAGGCTCTTCGCCCACCAGAACCACCTCGTGTGGATATTTCTTCTGTATCAGGGCTGTCATCAACGCCCCTGCTGCGTGCCCGCCTCCGACGATGACAGTGGCATCTTGTTTTTCGTTTTCCATACTTCTCTCTTTATCTGTGCCTTGGGCCAAATTATGTAAATAAGCACCGCTTATAATGAGATGGGTTCAGGGATTAGCTGTCGCGATTATAAGAGGATGTTGCGCAACACGGCCGCACGCCACTCAACCGTCAGCATGCTTGGCATCCTCAAGGATCATGTCTGCTCCCTTCTCAGCAATCATCGTTGCTGGTTGATTAGTGTTGCCACCAACCAAGGTTGGCATAATGGACGCATCAACCACTCGCAAGCCTTGCAGTCCATGCACTCGCAAACGCGAATCCACCACCGCCATTGCATCCACCCCCATCTTGCACGTGCCCACAGGGTGGTATGCCGACTCACCGCTAGTCCGCACCCATTTAGCCAGATCATCATCACTCTTCAACGCCGACCCAGGCGAAATCTCGACCTCATGGTGCGACTCGAGAGCTCGCTGAGCCAGGATCTTGCGCACCAGATGAACGCCACGAACCAGCTGCTCAACGTCGGCCGTCTCGGCCATATAGTCAGGGTCGATCAGTGGCGCCTGGAGCGGGTCTGCACTATGCAAACCAACGCGGCCGCGCGACAATGGCCGAAGCCCGTAAATCATGACGATATAGCCATATCCACTCATCGCCGTCTTAAAGTCCCGGCCATGATCAGCGTACAACATGGGCCCGAAGTGCAATTGCAGGTCGGGTATGGATTCCTCAGGGCGAGAGCGGATAAAACCGCCGGCCTCGGCACCATTGCTTGTCAATACACCGCGCCGCCCGGTCAAATATTGCAGTAGCGCCCGCATTCCCTTGAGCCAGTAGCTGGGATGCATGGAGATACTCTGGCGACTGCGTGCTTTGACACGCATGAATACGTCAATATGATCCTGAAGATTCTGCCCAACACCCTCCAGCGCATGACGTACCTCAATGCCGTGTCTGGACAACTCCTCATGTGGACCGATCCCGGATAGCATCAGTAGTTGTGGCGAATTGAACGCGCCGCCGCAAAGTACAACTTCGCGCCCTGCGTGGACCTGAACCAGCCCCGTCGCAGACCGGTACTCGACACCGGTAGCGCGGGAACCCTCAAGCAGCACACGTGTAACATGAGCACCACTTCGGACCGTAAGGTTGGAACGCCCTGCAGCAGGTTCGAGATAGGCGCGCGCATTACTACAGCGCGCGCCGTCTTTCTGATAGGCGTAGTAGAAACCTACGCCTCCCTGCTCACTGCCGTTAAAATCCTTATTGAGCGGGTGCCCCGCCTGTGTCGCGGCCTCCACAAACGCCGCACTTAGCGGGTTCGTATAACGTCGCTCGGCCACATTAAGAGGCCCACCTTTGCCATGGAACTCTGCTTCATCCGGTGCCAACGGCGGTTCGTAATGCTCGGTTTTTCGGAAGTACGGCAACACGTCGGCGTACGACCACCCCTCACACCCCTCTTTCGCCCAATTATCATAGTCCCAAGCATGGCCGCGTATATAAACCTGCGCGTTCATGCCACTGGATCCACCAAGCATTTTACCGCGCGGTTGAAACAGTGAGCGACCATGCATGTGACGCTGCGGTTCGGTATTGAACTGCCAGTTAAAGCGACGGCTGAACATTAGCTGCAGGAACCCCAACGGCATGTTAACGAAGGGGTTCCGCCGGCTCTCTGGCCCCGCCTCAAGTAGCAGCACCGAGTAGCGACCGCTCTCGGAAAGGCGGGCAGCCACTGCACAGCCGGCCGAGCCCGCACCGACCACCACATAATCGAATTGTTGTTCGATCACCTTTCCGTTCTGCTGAGTCATTATTTCTTAGCCGTCAACTTGACCATCATCTTGGAATAGCCCCGCACAAAGTTTGATTGCACTCGCTCCGGCTCACCGATCACTTCGATGTTCTCAAAACGTGGGAGTATTTCTTCCCAAAGAATGCGCAGCTGCAGTTCGGCAAGGCGGTTGCCCATACAACGGTGAACGCCGTAACCAAACGACACATGATTCCGTGTACCCTTGCGGTCAATGATGAATTGTTCAGGATTCTCAAATTTCCTCTCATCCTGATTACCTGAGGCATACCACATCAGCATGCGATCACCCTTCTTGATGGTTTGCCCGTTCAGCTCCACATCCTGCTTGGCAACCCGACGCATATACGCCAGCGGCGTTTGCCAGCGAATGATTTCAGACACCATATTGGGGATCAGCTCTGGGTTCGCCTTTAGCTTCGCGAATTGCTCTGGGAACTGATTTAAAGCCAGCACCCCCCCACTCATTGAATTCCGCGTGGTGTCATTACCGCCAACGATCAACAACGCGAGATTACCAATGAATTCCAGAGGGCGATTGATCAAATCTTTTGTGTCTTCATTGGACTGAAGCATGCTGATCAAATCGAAACCCGGCTCTTCACCTGCTTTCTGACGGGCTTCCTTATCACGCCAAAGCTTGGAGAAAGACCACGCCATATCTGCCGCGTCATCAAAAAACACATCTTCATTCGTGAACTCGCCACCGGTTGCCGAGGACGCACCGGACAATCGATCCGACCAGCCAACCAGTTTGTCGCGTTCCTCGTACGGGAAGTCCAACAGTGAGGCGAGCATGCGACCTGTCAGCTCTTTCGACACCACCGGCACCCAATTGAAGGGGGTGTCCAACGGCAGGCTATCGAGTACGTCCCCGGTACGCTTGCGGATCAGCCCTTCCATTTCTTTCAGGTTCTTGGGCGCAACAACACCCTGGACCGCCCGACGCTGTACGTCGTGCTTGGGAGGATCCATCGCGATGAACATTTCGACCGATAGGCCTTCCGGCGGATCACCCAGGATGATTTGCGGTTCGGAGGAAAACAAATCATGGCTCTTGTCCACGAAGACAATATCGTCGTAGCGTGTTATCGACCAGAACGGCCCGAAAGCACTGTTCTTCTGGTAGTGCACCGGCGCCTCATCACGCAGCCGCTTAAAATAAGAATTGGACTTGCTCTGTCGGTATAGAAAAGGATTGCTTGTGTCGATGTCTTCTATCGCTAAATCATTGACGTCAGGCAAATCGGTTTCAACAAAGTGCACCTGAGGGCGGGAAGTCCCAATGGTCTTCCTCTTAACCTTCATCAAGCTCTTTAGTGCCTTGATCTGTAGATGCATTGGCACGACTTTGGATGTGGCGTTAATTACTTTTGCCTGGATGTCATTACTTGTACTTGAACTCGTTGACATGTCGATCTCCGCACTTACATTTGAAATTCTGGCAACTGAACAGCCATTCCGTCCATTGCCTCGGTGGCCTTAACCTGACAACCCAACCGAGAGGTTTTTGCACGCTCAGGTGTCATGGACAACATCTGCTCTTCAGCATCATTAATCGGTCCAGTTTTATCAAACCATTCGTCTGGAACGATCAGGTGGCAGGTACCGCAGGCACACTCCCCGCCGCAATCCCCATCAATGCCGGGAACGGCGTTGTCTAAGGCGATTTGCATCAACGTAATGCCTGCCTCAAATTCTGTTACATGTTCCGTTTTATCATTCTCAATGAAGGTGATTTTTCCCACAGCTGCATTCTCCTACTAAAAGTCTGTATGAAACCTAGCTTGTCGCTGTATAGCCATGCCGGCGAGGACATTTCTTGACAGCATAGGGGCATTTCAAGACAATCGAGACCATTGCCTGGGAGGGCTTATGCCAAAAACGTCACAGCAAGAGGGCCCCCAAACCCCCGAAGCTGACATTCCGTCGAATTATTCACGATTGATTGCCCGTGAACTGGGTCTCGCTGCACGGCAACTACCAAGGTTACTGCGCGGCACAGGCCTCGACGTTGAACAGCTTTTGAAAGAAGACAGCTTACTCACTGCGACCCAACAGATTCGTATTTTACGCAACGCTCTGGCATTGTCTGGCAAACCAGAGTTCGGATTACGACTAGGCTCGCGACTAACCCCGGCTACTCATGGCGTAATGGGTCTGGTCGCCTATAGCAGCCCAGATCTCCTGGCCGCACTCCAGGCATTTCATACCTTCCTGCCCACACGGGCAAGCTTCATTCAGTTACATTTGCAACAGGTTGATGATCTCCTCGTATGCTTGGCTAACTTCCAAGTGGTGGTAGATGAAGATGTTGAGCGATGTTTGGCGGAGGCCGTTATCAAAGCGTTCTTCGAAATGGGCGAGTTCATCGTGGGTCGCCCCTTATATGAAGCCGAGGTCTATTTTCGCCATCCAGCCCCCACGTACCACGATGTCTACCCAGATTATTTGCCTGGGTCGATTCATTTTGGCTGCAATCAGCTAAAACTCACTTTCCCGATGCAGTTATGCCGGATACCAAACGCTTCAGCCAACAATGAAAACTATAGCCTCGCTTTTCAGCAATGCGAATCCATGCTTGCTCGACTGCAAAACCATGAACCGGGCTATCAGACTCTGCTCAAAAAAATGATGCTGTCCCATCCTGCCGGAACACTCTGTGAAGAAGAGGCCGCTGGCGCTTTATTTATCAGCAAGCGCACTCTCTCGCGTAAACTCAAAGAAGAGAATAGTAGTTTTCGAAAGGTTCGAGCTGAAATTCTTTCCCGCCAGGCTTCCGCCTACTTGCGTGACACCCAATTATCCGTGGAGGCTATCGCTTCACTGCTAAACTATCACGACACTGCAAGCTTTAGACGAGCTTTCAAGCGTTGGTTTGGGGTGCCGCCTGATCAGTACAGGCAGCGTGCTGATTAGCAGGCTGTTGACAAGCCTGTTAGCGGCGTCCCAGGGCTGTGCCCCTCGCAGGCGACTGAAAACGCACCCTCCGCTCTACGAGAAAAGCTGCCCCAAGATTGGCATGTTGATCGGATCGTACGCGGCGGCATTCAAACCAACCTTCGACCAACCGGCCCTAATCCACAAGCCAAAGCGCCCACCTACCGCTTAATTACCCCATCTTTTATTACCGTCCAGACAAAGTCTCCGATATCCTTCGCGGTATACCGGCCGCCTTCGTTAAACCACGTTGCCACCCAGTTTAACGCTCCTAGCCCAATGAGGCGCAGAAGATCACGATCCACATCAGCACGAATAAGGCCTTGAGATGACAAGGAATGCAGCATAGCAGACCATAGAAGTTCGTATCTGTCGCGCAGATCAATCATTTCTTGGCGTGACTCACCATGTAAAGAGCGCCATTCAAAAAGCAACACATAGACCTTATCTGACCCACCAACCAGCAACTCAAGGTGGGCATTGATCCCCAATCGTACCTGCTCAAGGGGTTCACTCTCCCCCCGAATTGCCTCAGACAACGACTCCGACGCCTGCTCAAGTGCCAGCCGCATAAGATCTACCAGGATGCTCTCTTTAGAGGGATAACGGTAATGCAGGCTACCAGGCAGCATGCCACAAGCTTCGGCGATCTCCTTTACGGTAGTTTTATCAAAGCCCTTTTGCCGAAACAGGCGAGCTGCAGCACCTAGCACAAACTCTCGATCCGTCTCGGCCACCGGCGTTACCTGATTTTTTTTTCTTCCCACAAGCCACTCCCATGCTGTAAGCCTTTGATTCTAGCATTCCTTTTGGAGACGGCCCAGCCTTGCACTCAGATCGCCCCACCTAGGTTATACAGAAACAAACACACTGTTTAACCCATAATATTGAATTTGGTTGGTCATACAAATAAAGTCTAGATAATGCACTCAATAATCGGAGCGTTCCAATGGCCCTAGCAAATCGCAAGATCGGTTACGACGAGGTTGTAACCCGTGACATTCACTTTCCCATGAATATCGAAAACGTGGCCCGCCACTGGTTTGGTAATGACCCTTGGTCCACCCACTGGATGAACGCCATCCTTGCCGCCGTCCCAGACGGCGAACGCTGGGTCATGAACTCAGCCAGGCGACAGCTTAGCAAGCTTGACGACCCGGAGGTGCTCAATGCCGCCAAGGAATTCATTCGTCAAGAGCGCATTCATGCTCGCGAGCACGATGAAATGAATGCCATCGGGGTGCAGCACGGGGTCCCCATCGACAAAGTCGAAGGCGTGTTCAAACTGATTCGCAAGCAACTCCAACACCGTCTCAGTGACGACATGCAGAGTTCCATCGCTGCCGCTTTCGAGCATTTCACTGCCATTATCTCCTCGGTACTCCTTGAGCATCCGGAACTTTTTGACGAGACCCACCCAGAACTGCGCGCCATGCTCTATTGGCACTTTGTTGAAGAAACCGAGCACAAGAGTGTCAGCTACGACGTGTTCGTCGATGCCAGTGGCGGCGGCTTTCGCAGCTACCGGTTGCGCGCCAGTGGCATGCTACTAGCCATCGCCCTGGGTTTTCCCCTCATGGTTGGCAACCAGACCTATCTACTCTACAAAGATCGCCAGATTCTGAATCTGCGCTCAGCAGCAAAAATGACCAAGGTGTTGTTCTGGCGGCCCGGCATCCTCTCCAAGGTCCTCGGTGGTGTAACACCCTACTTCTCACCCACCTTCCATCCTTGGGACGATGACAACCGTGATGTGATTCGTATCTGGAAGCGCGCCTACGAAAAAACCGGCGATGCCCAGAAGGCGTATCAGGCACTGCGAGATCACCGCGCCAAGCACGTACCGGAAACACTTTCTGCACCACAGGCTGAGCCCGCATGAGGAGAAGCATGAAAAAGAAACCGTTACCCCCATCCACCCAAGCGGCCGCAGTCATCACCGGTGCCGGCAGTGGCATCGGCCGCAGTTTCGCCTACGAAGTGGCCCGCCGCGGTGGCTCGGTGCTGTGTGTCGATATCAATGCAGAATGTGCCGAGCAGGTGGCCAGCAACCTGCGGGCCCTCGGCAACCACGCCATCGCGCAACAGTGCGACGTGGGCGATCAAAAGCAGATGGAGTCCCTGGCGGAAAATGCCGAGTCCCTGCTCGGCAGGCCGGTGACACTGTTGATCAACAACGCCGGGGTCGGTCTCGGCGGTCCGATCGGTGAAGTGTCGCTTGAAGACTGGCACTGGTGCATGAACGTCAATCTCTGGGGCGCCATTCATGGCTGCCATTTTTTTGCCCCGGCCCTGCGCGACCTCGGTTACGGTGGCATCATCAATGTGGCCTCCGCGGCCGCCTTCGGATCTGCTCCGGAAATGACTGCCTACAATGTCACCAAGGCCGGCGTGCTAGCCTTATCGGAAACGCTTTCTTCCGAGCTGGCCGGAACCGGTGTGCAGGTCACCGCCCTGTGCCCAACGGTGGTTCCGACCAATATCGTCGAGAATGGGCGCCTGCCTGAACGTCGACGTGACTTTGCCAGTTCAGCGATGACCCGCTTTGCCCTGACCAACGCTGACCAGGTTGCTCGCCAGACCCTCAACGCCCTGGATCGTGGAGATCTGTACATGTTGCCACAGATCGACGGGCGCATTGCTTGGCGACTGAAACGCTTGACGCCAAGACTATACGCCCGCGCCATTGGCGAAGCTTACCGAATGCTGGCTGATTAAACGCATTCATGGAAAAGAAAAATTCAAGGAACTCAATATGGCCTCCATTCCCGCACACCTCATGAAGTCGCTTCTTCGTGCCGGGGTCAAGCGCGATATACGCGACCCGGACAAACTGGTAAAGCACCTGCGCAGAGTAATGAACGCGCCTTTGTCGCCCTCACCACTACCACGCGGAATACGGTTACAGCGAGGCAAGGTTGCCGGAACCGCAGGCCACTGGCTCACCCCCTCCGACCCACAAACAACCATACTCTACCTGCATGGCGGCGCGTTTATTGGTGGCCGCCTTGAAACCTATCACAACTTTTGTGGCCATCTGGCCCGCACGCTTAACGCGCGGGTTTTTCTTCCAGATTACAGACTCGCGCCAGAGCATCCGTTCCCGGCAGCGACGGATGATGCCTTTAATGTTTATCGTGAACTAATGGCTGATCCCCGCCCTATAGTCATTGCTGGAGACTCAGCAGGGGGGAACCTGACTCTGGTCACGCTACTACGCGCCCGAGATCACAAGCTGAGAATGCCGGCCTGTGCCGTGGCTATCTCCCCAGGAACAGATGCCCGAGGCAACTTGATGTCCCGACAGGCGAATAGCGACAGTGATGCCATGCTCTCTCACTGCATGATTGAGGTTGCAACCGATGTCTATTTGGCAGGCGCTGATCCCGCCCATCCATATGCCTCACCAATCACCCAAGACTTTACCGGCTTGCCGCCCCTGCTTTTCACTGTGAGCAGCGAAGAGTGCCTGCGCGACGATGCCTATGCAGCCGCTCACTGCGCCCGACAAGCCGGCGTACCTGTGCAGTTTCTGGAACGCAAAGATATGCCACACGTCTGGCCCGTATTCACCTTCCTGCTGCCGGAGGCAAAACAGGACCTTCCCACAATCGTCCGTTTTCTTCGCAAATATCTTGCCAGCACAGAAGCCCACGACGGGCCATTTCACACTGCAAACGAGGGCAACACGACAGCCCCGGAGATATCGTCATGAACATGGCTGCTTTTGCAACCCAGAATCCTCGCTATAACATTAGCCCCGATCATGAAGTAATCATCATTGGCGCTGGCATTTCCGGCATTGGTGCCGCCATCCAGCTACGTGCCGATGGCATCAAGGACATTCTGATCCTTGAGCGCAGTGAGGATGTGGGTGGAACATGGCGCGATAACCGTTATCCGGGGATCGCTGTCGACATTAGCTCTTTCACTTACTCATTTTCGTTCGAACAGAACGCAAATTGGTCGCGAGTATTCGCTCCGGGAAACGAGCTTTACCAGTACACTCGGCAGGTAACAAGCAAGTATGGCATCTACCCCCTTATTCGCTTTGGCGTCGAAGTCACCCGCGCCAGTTTCGATCTTGCTAACCATCTCTGGGTGCTAGAGCTTGGGGATGGGCGACAACTTCGAGCGCGGCATATTGTTTCCGCCTGCGGCGGGCTGATCTCACCCAAAATGCCGGATATTGAGGGGCTAGAGAAGTTCCAGGGCGAAGTCATTCACACTGCCCGCTGGCCGGACGACCTGGATCTCAGTGACAAGCGGGTTGCCGTGATAGGCACCGGAGCCACCGCAGTACAACTGCTTCCGGAAATTGCCGTCAAGGCCCGCCAACTCGATATCTACCAGCGCACCCCTATCTGGGTCCTAAAAAAGCCGGATCACACCCTGCCCGGCTGGCTCAAAAGCCTGTTCCGAACCGTACCGGGCCTGCAACGCACCCTGCGCGGCGCCACCGATACCGCCAGTGAAACCCTGATGGTGCTTTCGACAATTTATTACCGCCAAGCCCCTTGGTTGGTGCGCATGTGCGAAAAAGCGGGCATCGCTAACATGCGAAAACAACTGCCCAACCGCAAGGACCTGTGGGAGAAACTGACACCGAAATACGGGTTCGGCTGTAAAAGGCCCACTTTCTCCAACGAATATTTCCGCACCTTCGCCCGGGACAACGTTGAGCTGGTCACTACGCCGATTAAACACATCACCTCCACCGGCATTACCACCAGTGATGGTCGCTCACGACGCATCGACACCTTGATCCTGGCCACCGGTTACAAAACTTTTGAGAAAGGAAACATCCCCTCTTTCGACGTAATCGGCGGCAACAGCATTAATTTGGGCGATTTTTGGCACGACCATCGCTACCAAGCCTACGAAGGCCTGACCATCCCAGGCTACCCGAACTTTTACATCATGCTCGGGCCTTATGCTCTCATCGGGACCTCTTATTTCAAGATGGTCGAGGGTAATGCCATCCACCTCTCACGTTGCATCCGCGAAGCCAACCGACGTGGCGCCACCCAAGTGGAAATTCGCCAGTCAGTGCATGACGATTATTTCCGCAATATTCAGAAGCGCCAGCAGAACACGGTGTTTCTCAACCACAATTGTGCACTGTCGAACAGTTACTACTTCGACCACCACGGCGACGCGCCGATGCTGCGCCCGTCTACCTCTTTAGAAATGCTGTGGCGGGCCAAACATTTGCCTATGAACCACTACCGATTCAGTCGACTGGGCGATCACCCGAGTCCCACCCCTTCCAGTACAGTGGAAAGCAAACAGGTTAGTCGCATGCCCTGACCCCCCGCAAAAAGCGCCCTGACGGAAAACACCCATCTAACCTAGCGTGCCACTGGGCACGGCAAAATAACTACGTTATTCTTCGGGGCGATCCTAATGCAAACTGTACTACGCTAATTTGCCAATTCCTCAAGCCACATCACTGACATGAGGCGCTGGGTACGTTAGTCCGGTCGAGAAATCACGATTTAATCGACCGCTATCACTGTAACTGTTAGGCACTTCCACATACACTCTAGTCATCTGTCAATAATCCATATGAGGGAGGGCAAAGACAGGCGCTGCGCAGGCATAGACACAAGACAAGAAATCTGACAAATTTGTTTGGTTGTATAGCCAAACAAAACAAACAACAAAAGACACCCCCTAAGGAGCCCATGATGCCTTCAACAAAAACAAAACGGTTGCCTCTCATTTCTGTTATTTGCGGCACCGCACTACTCTCTCCTAGCTTAACCATTGCTGGTGCTGGCGACGGAGCCTCCAACTACGGACTTGGCCCGATGAATGTGGGCTCAGCCCTCGCATTTAGCCCTTTTACGTCCAACAGCTGGTCGGTTTACTATAACCCTGCAGCCATGGCTCGTTCAGAGGAAGGCGAACTGAGTATCGTTGCACAACATGGCGACCAAGAACTGCGCGCCGAGTCACTGGGAGGCCCAGCGCCTGCTGATCGCGAGAATGACGTCCTCTCCGACAGCAGCTCTGAGCTACTATTAATAGGCTTCAAAAGCCGCATAGCTGGCCTCAGCAGCACAAAAAAACCTATATATTTCGGGCTTAACGTGGGTACCGATGAATATACCTCCAACCTCTTGCCATACCAGGCCAATACCTCAGAAGAAGGGCAGTTCCTGCGCTACGAGTCGCAACCACTTTATCTTGCGTTTGGTGGTGCCGTCAGCAATATCATAAGAGGCGTGGACATCGGGGCCTCTGCCCGTCTGACTTTGTCAGCTAAAGCAGAACTGGAAACGATCTCCGACCTTGGTGGCAACACTGACTCGGAAAAACTCTCTCTTGAAGCGTCCCCCTCATTATCCCCAGCAGTAGGTATCAACATTCGGTCTGGCGAAATGTTTTGCGGTTCCAGTGAATGCATGCCTTTTGGCATGGACAAACTCGAAGTTGCGCTATTTTGGCGTGATGAAAGCAGCTACGAGGTGTCCGTCGATGCAAACGTAGTCGTGCCTGGGGTTATACCTGAACCAGGGCTGAGTCTGGCATTGAGCACCATCGACACCTATCAACCCGAGGTTCTCGGCGCGGCGCTCCTGCTTCCGGTAGGCAAATTCGAACTGACCGCCGGCATTGAGCAACATAAATGGTCTGCTCTTGAACGCGAGTTCGCCAGTGATACTATCCGAGATCAGGCCAATCTGACATTTGACGACATCACCATTCCCCGTGTTGGCGTCAGTTATCAGTGGTCAGAATCCATGAAACTATTTGCCGGCGCAGCGCTGGAGGACTCCCCCTTAAAGTCCAATCGATCCCAAGATGTTAATTACTTGGACACCGATAAAAAAGTTTTCGGCATAGGTGCAAGCTATCGTGTAGCCAACGCGCCCGTATTGAATATGCCGCTAGAACTTGCCTTCGCATACCAGTATCAGATGCTGGATGAAGCTGATTTTGAACTGACATCCATTAACTCCAGCAGCAACCCCGCTCCTAATGAGACTGTGCGAGCCGATGGTGAAATAAACGTATTTTCTTCCTCCCTGTCGCTAAAATTTTAACAACAGGCATGCGATTAATACTTGGAGAAGAGCAATGAATAAAAAATCATTCACAGTCCCCAGACTGTTTATTAGCGTGGCGCTGGTCACCGCAGGCCTGCTCTCTGGCTGCGGTGACGATCAGGGCGATGTATCCAATTCATGGAACACACCAGATACAGTAGTTTTTTCCTACCCTTATCCCGACCAAACTGAAGTGCCGGCGACCGCACCCGTGGTCCTTCGCTTCTCTTCCGCGCTTGATCAAGCGGTAATTGATGACATTGATGCGCGGCTACAGTTGGTCAGCGATATTGATGACAGCACGGTCACGGTTGACTACCAGGTGACGGACAACGGCAAGGGGCTAATTCTCGATCCTCAGTCCCCCCTGCTTCCTGCAGAGACGTATCAGCTGGTTGTCAGCGGCGATGGTTTAGGTGCTATTGATGGCAATTCCGTGGCCCGCGTGCAATTTCAGACCGCCGGCAGCCAAGCTGGTGCAGCGGAAGCCATGGGCGTCGGCCCCTTCGCTTTACTCTCCGCCCCCCCCTTGGACCAACCACAATTGCTCGCATCGAACGACGATGCCAGTCGCCCCAACGACATGAGCACTTTCAGGATGGCATTCAACCAGACACTTGACCCTACCAGCACAAGTTATGGCGAAAACGGAACCGTCCAGCTGCGTGACAACCTGGGCCAGTTAGTGCCTGCCTCCCTATTCTTGCAGGGCCGATACCTGAGCCTCGACCCCTCCCAGGATCTGGAACCGGTGGAACACACATTGACCATTACTGGACTGCGCGCCCAAACAACCGGTGCTGAGTTGCCAGAATACAATCGTACATTTGTTCCGGTCTCGACACTTCCTCGCGCAACATCCATTCTTAAGGTAGGCAGCCTTGGTGATGAGCAGCCTGATTTGACCTCGTTGTTAACCGGAAACCCAATCAACCAGGTCCCCGTCCAGTCCTTTGTGCTGGGCAACGAGTCCTTTACGGCATTGAGTGGTGATCTTGCTGCCGATTTAGGCTTTGCACCAGATTTTCCTGGTGCAGTGCCATTGCGAGTGCCCGCCGGTTCTGTGCTGCGGGGCTCACCCGTCGATGTCAATATTTTGGGCGAAATACCCTCCGGCCTTGAGACAGGTGAAGTTACCATCACACTGCTCAGTGACGCCAACGGTTACCTGATTCCCAATCCGTTCAGTGATTCACCGTCAGTCCCTCGTTATGCCCTGCTTAATATGGACGCGGCAATGAGCGCAGAAGGAATGGCGCCGAACGGGGCCCTCAGCCAGAACCTGCTCAATGTACAGGTAGCCGGGCTAGCCGTTGTTGAAGATGGGGTACTGGTGCTGGATGCAGTCAGCGTAGTCGAACCCGAAGTGTTAGGCTTGGAAAAGGCATCGGGCTTACTTTCATTCCGCATGGAGGCCTACGAAGACCAGCGCCAGGCACCTACACCCACTCCAGATGCACGCCCTCTGCAACTTCACTCTTGGGTACCGGGCATCTTCCAGCCCAATGCTCGTCCCGGCGATCCAATTATCTTGAACTTCAACAAACCACTGGACCCTGCATCGGTATTTCTTGACGGTGCCATTCAGGTTAGGGTCGATGGCGTAGTTCAAACATTCGAGATGAGGCATGATGGCGCCACGGTGGTGATAAGCGAAGACATTCTTGAGCATGGCAAAGATATCCAGGTAACCCTGACCAGCCTGCTTCGAGATACTCAAGGCAATTCGCTTAACCAAGATCGAACACTCGATATTCGCCTGCCGGAATTCATTCTTCCCAATGGCAACGTAAATGAGTTACGTTCACCTCTTGTTTCCGCTGTTTTCCCCGGCTACCCCTGTGCGCTGACCGGTGCCGTGCTAACCGGACCACGCGAAAACTGGCGAAACGGTCGATGTGTGGGCGGCAAAAGTAGCGACCCGCTTTACCCAGTACCAAACCTTTTCAAGGACTTTAGCCTCCGAGCTATTTTCAGCCGCAGCATCGACATAGCCACTGTCAACGAGAACACCTTTGTTGTTGAGCGTTTTAACACTGGCAATAATGCGTGGGAGCTCGTCAACGGCCGTCTTAAGGTATTTGCACAACGGACCGAGTTTTATCCTGAAAGCCCTTGGCAAGTTGGTGACCTTTACCGCTATACCCTTCACTCTGAGGCCGGGTCTCCAAATTGTGGGGGCAACGCCATTTGTTCAAACGATGGAGCCCCGATACAAACACGCCAACTGTCTCAGTCCAGCTCTACCGCACCTGGCCTGAGAGAAGGCGGCCCCAACTTGACCAATCACTTTGTGGTAACAGGGGAAGAGGATCAGATTACCCGCGTATCATTACGCTCACTTCCGGTAGCAGATGTAAACGCGAACCTCAGCCTCGATGACAGCGAGCAAGGCGCGGTGCCGGATGGAAACGGTGGAGCGACTGCGGAATTCAATTACCTGCAACTTCAACTCAAAGACTTCTCTGGCGTTGTGACCAATGCCAACATTGGCTGTGACATAGGCGACGATTGTCCAGAAAAGAAGTTTGCTTTCGTGGGCGCAGGTGCATTGCAAGCCGGGGTAAGCAGGAATGAACCAGATACCATCGTAAACCGTCGTCTCATCGACGGTGACCCGAGCACGTCAAATGAAGTCACCGGCGCCGTGATTGCGAAAGTCTTTCCCACTATTCTCCCCACCACGAGCGTGTTTCTGCAGGCTAGGGCATTGGGAATAATCTCCATACCACTAGACACAGGCCCTTTGATGCTCCGCCTGGCATACGAAAACAACAAACCAATCACGGGGTATATCACCCAAACCCCTGATGGCCCCTGGTTCAGCACCACGTTTGATCTCATGGTAGATGCACCAGAACTAGAACCACGGCTAATTATTGAGCTCGGACATGATATCCGCAGCAAACTGATCACTGGGGTCGTCCTGGAAGGGCCGTTACGTTTTGTTGACGATGGCCGCCTGATTCTAAAGGTCCGCAATCCTGACCCCCTCATCATACCGGCCAACATTGATCTTTTTGGCATAGGTTTGGCTGGTGTGGAACTGGAGGTGCCGCCCCTAGGCGTAGACCTGACATTCACCTTCTTGCCAGTTAAAAATCTCTAAAGCATTCCCCGTAATGCTATGCACTCTTATGCCCCCTTCATTGGGGGCTTTTTTTTGGTTCATCGCGGAATTCCAGGAAAAGCGGCTTTGATCTTCATGAAGAAGTAGTCGTTATCCCGAAAACCGTGAGCCATTCTCTTGATGACCTTAATCCAAACCTTCATTCTCTCTAGCCTGCTAGAGTCGGCTCAAGTATTCAGCGCGGAGTGGCACTAGCGGCGATACCCTTTGCGTACAGTGTCCATTTTTTGGCGAAGTGAATCATTGCCTTGATCCCCCCGCACGCGATCTATCATTTCTCCTGCCGAATTTGGCCATCGCATCGAACAACCCATAGGCCACCCGGGCGTTGGGGCAGCAAGCCTCGACCTCAGATCCATGGTCAAGCTCATGTCCATTGCCACCGCCTGAATCTGCCGGGAGTGTGGCCACACCCGCTCAAAGAACCGTCGAATCACAGCTCAGAAGCGACCTTCGTTTACCCAGAGCACCTACCACTCTTGGCATTCACTGCCATGTTGGTATAACGATCTCCTTGAACAAGGCAGATTTATCCATCATCACATAGCGGGCCTAGCCAAGATCCGGGGCACCAGATCGCGCCCCGTCAGGTCTTGTCGATGGACTTGTGGTCTGCAATCCTGGCAGAGAGGCAATCAACTTGAGCGGCAACATCGGCACAGCCCTTCTGCTTGCTAGCGTAATTGCTCTGTGAGCCAACGCTAGACGGACAACCCGCCCAAAGCTGCTAGCCACACACCTCAAGCCAGATTCAGCACTCAAATGAATGCCGATCTCGAATACGACGCAACCGAGATCATGAATCAAGGGACACGCTTGGTAGCAACCGCTACATAGGTGTGTAACGGGGGAATCGGGTACCCAGAGGCAGAAAGGCGGGAGTCATGACAGGGAAAGAAACCCTTCCGGCCATTCTACGCAAACGTAGCCTCGGGCATGACCGCAATGTTTTGGTTGTGTTGCTTGGCCGCACAAAACAGCGTAACTCGGTGCATTGTTCGCCCCTACCTATCTCGATCTAATCCGTGGTGAACCTTTTTGTCACTGTAGAATTCATGAAGGGCTTTTTAAGCCACATTTGCACCCCTGCGACAATTTACTCAAGCAGCACTTCCCTTTTTGTGAATGAAACGTTACCATTTGGTTGTTTGACCAAACAATCAAGTGCCTTTAATAATGCATTATCAAGATAATCCCACAACGCGTAACCAGAGTGCTTCAAGTGCCACCCCGGAGACTGGCAGGGACATACAGTTCCAAGGAAACGGAGGTTTGGCTCTTAGTGCGACCCGGTTCGGTGATCCAAAGTCGCCGCAGGTGCTACTGCTACATGGCGGCGGACAGACTCGCCATGCATGGACGCACACGGCAACCGTCCTGGCAAAGGCCGGGTACTGCGCCACTATCATAGACGCCCGAGGTCATGGGCAAAGCCAGTGGTGTCCAAAAGGTGATTACAGCGCCACTGCCTTGGTGTCCGACCTCCGCGCTATCATTCAGTCGCTCCCCTCGTCGCCGTATATCGTCGGTGCATCAATGGGCGGGCTCACTGCCATGCTCGCGCTTGGAGAAGAGGCTTCTCTGAACTGCCGTGGCCTTGTACTGGTAGATGTGGCTCCCAAGCTGGAACGCAACGGCGTTCGCCGGATTATTGAATTCATGCGCCGCCACCGTGACGGATTTGACTCTCTGGAGCAGGTGCGGGACGCGGTCGCTGCCTATAACCCGGGGCGCAAAGCACCCGCGAATTCACAGGGTCTCCGCAAAAACCTGCGTGAGGATGTGAACGGTCGTCTCCACTGGCACTGGGATCCAGCGTTTCTTGATCATGCCGAGATTCCTGAAACAGATGAAAGCATGTTCGGCGGGGCCCGACTCAATCGTGCGGCGAGGCACCTCAGCATGCCGATATTACTGATTCGTGGTTACCACAGTGATGTACTCAGCGAAACAGGTGCTCAAGAGCTTTTGGCCCTGGTACCCCAAGCCCAGTACCGGGTGATTGAGCAAGCGGGTCATATGGTAGCCGGTGACCGCAATAGCATTTTTACGGGGGCTGTGATGGATTTCCTTCAATCGATTGATCCGCCCTTTCAACAGATACGCTCCACTGAGCGGAGAGTTAAAACATGAAACACAGACATCTAGACGTTCTAATAATAGGTGCTGGCCTGTCCGGCGTGGGAGCAGCTTGCCATCTTAACCGCGACTGCCCTGATCTACGCTACGAAATTGTCGAGCGTCGTAAGCGTGTAGGCGGCACTTGGGACCTATTTCGCTACCCCGGCATTCGTTCAGACTCAGACATGTTTACTCTCGGCTACAACTTTCGGCCTTGGACAGACACAAAAATGCTTGCCGACGGTCCCTCCATCCGCAAGTACATCGAAGAAACGGCCGAACAGCATCAAGTCGTTGACAAAATTCGCTTCGGCCTCAAAGTTCTTTCCGAAGAATGGAGCAGCGAGAGCAATCGCTGGACCGTCACCGCCCTGAACGAGGAAACCGGTGAAGAGGAAACCTTCACCGCCGGCTTTGTGCTCAATTGCACGGGCTATTACAACTATGATGCTGGCCACACACCCAAAATACCCGGCATAACGCGCTTTGGGGGCGACGTCATTCACCCTCAACACTGGCCTGAAAATTACGATTACAGTGGTAAACGGGTGGTCGTAATCGGTAGCGGAGCCACAGCTGTAACGCTGGTACCGGCAATGGCAGACAATGCCTCTCATGTGACCATGCTACAGCGTTCACCCAGCTATGTTGCATCCGTTCCGGAGCAAGATCTAATCTCTAAAAACCTGCGTCGTGTATTACCAGAAATGGTGGTTTACCGTATGGCTCGCGCGCGCAACGTTTTACTTCAGAGAAGCGTATTCCAACTGTCAATTCGAAAGCCCAAGGCTATCCGCAGATTACTGTTAGCCGCTGCCCGTAAGCAGCTTGGCCCAGATTTCGACATGAAGCATTTCCAACCGCACTACAATCCTTGGGAAGAGCGGTTGTGCGCGGTGCCAAAGGGAGATCTCTTCCGGGTTCTTCGTGAAGGCAAAGCCTCGGTGGTAACAGATCATATAGCTAACGTGACTAAAACAGGCATAAAGCTTAAATCCGGAGAACTTCTTCCCGCAGATATCATCGTCACAGCCACCGGTCTGGATTTGCAAATGTTCGGCGGCGCAAGCATCCGGGTGGACGGCAAGAAGCCCAGTATTTCAGACACCATGATGTACAAAGGATTGATGCTTGAAGACATCCCCAATATGGCATTCGTCTTTGGTTATACCAATGCCTCCTGGACCCTAAAAGCCGATATCGCCTCCGAATTTGTTTGTCGACTACTCAAGCATATGCAGAAGACCGGCGCTGACAAGGTAACGCCCGTTGATAAAGAAGACTGTGGAACAGACGTCAACTTCCTCAACCTTCGGTCAGGATACATTCAGCGTGCGGATGATCGCCTACCACGCCAAGGAACCAAACAGCCTTGGCAAACATTGAACGACTACCTGCGCGACCTTCCCGCCCTTCGTTATGGGAAACTTGATGATGGCTACCTGCATTTCGAAGGTAAAAACCTTCATAAACCCAAGCGCAAACTGGTTCAACAACTATTAAGCAGCGCGCTAACCAAAGAGGCACAACGATGAAGTCATTTTCTGGAAAAGTTGCCGCCATTACAGGCGCTGGGTCCGGTATTGGCCAGGCCACAGCCATTGCACTGGCAAAAAAGGGGTGCCATTTGGCTATCTCAGATATAAGCCAGGAAAGCCTCGATAATACAATTAAGCTCCTTGCTGATTATCCTGTGAAGGTCAGCAGCCATGTAGTTGATGTCAGTGATCGCGAAGCGGTCTATAAATACGCGGATGACACCGTTACTGAACACGGCAAGGTCAACATCATCATGAATAATGCGGGTGTTGGTCTTGGTGAAACCGTAGAAAACATGAGCTACGAGAACTTTGAATGGCTTATGAACATCAATTTTTGGGGCGTGGTATACGGCACCAAAGCATTCCTGCCACATCTGAAGCGTGCAGATGAAGGGCACATCATCAATATTTCAAGCGTGTTCGGCATTATCGGCGTACCCACCCAATCTGCCTACAATGCAGCCAAGTTTGCTGTTCGCGGCTTTACAGAATCGTTGCGCGAAGAGCTTGATATAGAGGGCGGCCGTGTCAGCGCCACTTCGGTTCATCCAGGAGGGGTAAAAACTAATATCGCCCGTAATAGCCGCATGGGTGACATGGGCGACATGGGCATTGGTGATAAAGAGGATATCGCCAAAATGTTCGACAAGATTGCTATGACGACCCCGGAGGCTGCCGCAAAAACCATCTTGAAGGGTGTTCGCAAGAACCACAGAAGGGTATTGGTGGGCGGCGATGCCGTCATGCTCGACACAACTCAAAGACTGATGCCAACGGGCTACCAACGGTTGCTCGGTGTCATGTTTAAAAAACAGCAAAGCACCAAGAATAAAGAAAAAAATAAAAGTATTGCCTGATATTATTCAATCAACCATAACATTTTATACTGGAGGCGATATGCGCTCGTCCAACCCCGTAAAAAGCATCAAAAAACTCAGCGGCGCCTTGGTTGGCATCCCGCCTAGGCATATTAATTTTAGTTTCCCAAAAACTATGCCGAAATACTTCTATGCTGGAAACGCAACCGCCACAACATTTTTCGCCATGCTTTCGGGTTTTTTCCCGCCGGGTGAACGATACTTCATGGAATCGGTAAGACACTTCCGAAATGAAGTAAAAGACGAAGCTTTGCGTGCAGAAATTTCAGGCTTTATGGGCCAAGAGGCCATCCACGGTCGTGAACATGACCGACTCAATAACATTCTTTCTGAGTATGGCTTTGACATGCAGGCCCCGGATCGTTTTGTTAAACTTGGCCTCGCTATACTTGAAAAACTGCCCCCAAGCACACGACTTGCAGCCACAACCTTTATGGAACATTTCACTGCTCTGTTAGCCGAACAGCTCCTTAACGATGAGCAATTCGTGCAACAAGCCGACCCTGAAATGATCAAGATATGGCAGTGGCATGCACTTGAAGAACTGGAGCACAAGTCTGTTGCTTATGACGTTTACGAGCTGATCGGGAATAGCCGTATCGAAAGAGCCGCCGCAGTACTGGCCTCCGCTGTAGTATTGCTTCCCATGCTAGGAATAACCTGGAGCTGGATGCTGGCAAAAGATGGCCAGCTTGGCAATCTGAAAGATAATATCAAGGGGCTTAACGTACTCTTGGGCCGCAATGGATTTGTGTCACGAATACTATCAAGACTGCCCGAATTCGTAGAACCCAATTTCCACCCGAATCAACACGACACCAAACAATTGGAGAGTGATTGGCGGGATAAGCTATTTGCCGTAGGCGGAGCACTGCATGATCAATATAGCAATCCAGCTGCCTGATTATGTTAAGCCGTCATCTGCGCCCAGGGTGGCGGCATAAGAAATTCACCGTGGCATTCCGGGAAAAGCGACTTTGAGCTTCATAAAGAAGTAGTCGCTATCCCGGATAGCTTCGTCCCTTTATCTTGATGAGAATCCAACGGTTCATTCCTGCTTGCACTGCTTTTCTGCGGAAAGCTTGCCAATAAGCCGCTCATTGATCTCACACTTTTTCCATTCTTCCTTCCCTCAGAGATGACCGCCAATAGCGGCTGATTCAGCCTCAAGCTGACTGGCTGATCCCGTCACATTCTCCGGGTTGCGAAACAGCAACAGCGGGATTACTGCCCTCGCTTTCGCGCGTTCTTGTTATCACGTAGCTCATTGGCTGGCCCACCCTTAGGCGATCTATTACTTGCCTGCCAAATTCGGGGATCACCTGGAACAGGTCATAGACTACACGGGCGTTGGCAGCACCAAGACCTCTTCCAGCTCCATCACCGAGTACATATCCGTCGCCACTGCCTCAATCTGCTTACAGTATGTCACCGTCACTCAAAAACCTTTTAAAACGAGGGATTACAGAGGGCTACAAGTCTGTTTCAGTGGCAACACGCTTCTGTTTGCTGGCACAGCTGTTCTGAGGGGAGTGTAATCGGGATCAACAAGTGTCCCTGAATCAGATGATCAGAGAGGGAAAGGTGGGGTAAATAGCTGGAAGGAATATTGCTCAACCGGTATACGGAAACGACGCATCGCGATGCCAGCAGAGTGCTTATTGTGCGTCTGTCGCCGCGCATTTCATCCTAATACGCACTAAATCTTTTAGCCCCAAGGCCTTGTGGGCCTTGGGGCTAATCTACGAGGGAAGCTTAAGATCCCGCCCCTTTCATATCGCTAAAGATAAACTGTGCCGCTCGCTCACCAATCATCATACAGGGTGCATTCGTATTACCACTGATCAGCAATGGCATAATAGAAGCATCAGCAACACGTAAACCCTTCACTCCGTTCACACGCAAGCGAACATCTACCACCGCGCTATCATCATTGCCCATTCGACAGGTACCAACCGGATGGTAAATGGTTTCAGCACGCTGACGAATATCAGCATCAATATCCGCATCACTAACAATGCTTGGGCTCGGCTCATCGTCCCCCCCAAAAGCCGACTGAAACGACTTGCTGTGGAAGACCTTCCTTGCCAATTTTACGCCCTCACGGAGCACACTGATATCCTCAGGGTCAGAGAGATAATTCGGATCGATAACTGGCGCAGCTAATGGATCGCTGCTGGCTAAACGGATCCAGCCTCGACTCTTGGGTCGAAGCTGACAAACATGAATTGTGCAACCAAAACCCGGCGTCAACTGGCGACCATGATCACGAAGGAAAGCCGGCAAAAAATGAAACTGCGCGTCGGGCCGATCCTCATCGCTGAGCAAACTAATAAAGGCTCCTGCCTCTGCAGCATTACTGGCCAAAAATCCGCGCCGATGGCGGAAATATTGGTAGAAAGCACTAATCAATCGAGGCAAAAAGAAAGGCGACATTCCAATGGACTGCCGACTTCGATCCTTTATCATGACCGTCATATCCAGATGATCCTGAAGATTAGCGCCAACCTCCGGTAAATGGTGTAGACAATTGATCCCGACTTCATTTAAGTGTTTTTTATCACCGATACCCGACAACATAAGCAACTGAGGAGTATTGATCGCACCACCTGAGAGAACGACCTCTTTATGTGCGCCTATTTTCGTGACATTCCCATCACCGTCACGTATTTCAACCCCAATGGCCCGGCCATCATCCAGCAGCACTCTTCTGACCTGAATATCAGTCATTATTGTCAGGTTTTTCCGGCCACGTGCTGGGTCCAAAAAGGCGCGCGCTGAACTCCAGCGCCGCCCGTCTTTCTGTGTTACCTGAAACCGCCCAAAGCCTTTTTGATCTGGCCCGTTAAAATCATCATTACGGGGATAACCCAGCTCCTCTCCCGCCCGGATAAACGTAGGGGTCAAGGGATTAATATCCTTCACCCGGGTTACGTTCAGTGGCCCGCCAACACCATGGCAACTATCTTTAGGGTATTCTTCGTTGTTCTCGTGCGCGTTGAAAACAGGCTGCACATCCTTCCATGCCCAACCAGACGCTCCCGCCGCCGCCCAATCATCATAATCCTGCTTCTGTCCACGAATATAGACCATAGCATTAATTGAACTGCTGCCACCCAGTGTTTTCCCACGGGGCCAATAGAGACTTCTATTATCAAGATGTTTCTGCGGCGCTGTGTCGTAACCCCAGTTTCGCTTGCCTTTTTTGATCAAACCAATGACGCCAAAGGGAATATTCACGAAGCCACTATTGTCATGAGGGCCTGCTTCAATAAGGCACACGGAGTATTGCCCGCTCTCGCTTAGACGATTGGCAAGCACGCAACCGGCAGAACCGGCGCCCACAACAACGAAATCAAATGCCTCCATGTGCATTATCTCCTGCCTGACTAAAGCGCGTTATGTGATGTTCCCGGTCACCATGGCTCAATGAACAATGCGTAATTAGGCGAAAATAGTGCCCAACATTCAGTTCTTCAGTTACCCCTACGCCACCATGTATCTGGATGCCTTGCTGAGCTATAAGGACAGCCTGGCTTGCGTAGTAAGCCTTTGCCGCCGCCGTAGCACGACTACGTTCGGAAGTGCAGTCGCTTTCCCCTTTCACCGATACCATCAAGAGCATCGATTCAAGCTGCTGGAGGTCGATAAAAATATCGACAAGGTAATGTTGTATTACCTGAAAACTGCCAATGGCAGTACCAAACTGCTTTCGGGTGCGAGCATATTCCAGAGTGGACTGAAAAACTTCACGGCATGCCCCATACATTCGGGCGCAATCCAGCGCGCAGAGATAATCGAACCAGGCAGTAACAGCCTGTTCTGCTGCATCCCCGCGACACAAAATCATATCCTCATCGATCTCCACATCATCGAGAGTCAAACTGGCCGCACGGCTTCCGTCCAGCAATCGATATCGTTCAACATCGCAGGCATCAAAAGGTAATACGACAATAACCAACTCATCGCCGGACATGGCAGACAGTAGTACGGTGTCCGCACAGCCACCATCAGACACAATATGCTTCTGCCCTGACAGTCTCCCGCCGTTCAGCCTCAAGGAGGGATTCAGCACGCGATAACCGGCATGTCGGTCATAGAGCCCACAAGCGATTCGTGCTTCACCAGCAATAATTTGATCAAGTAGAGATAAGGAAGCTGATGTATTGGCGTACTCCAGCAACTTGCCTGGAGAAACGATCAAATCGACAAAAGGGTCAAGGCACAGCGAGGCACCCATCTCCTGTACTATCGCGGCTACGTCCAGAAGCGAACCACCATATCCGCCAACAGATTCCGCAAAGGGAAGACCAAACCAACCCAAATCTGTCATTGTCTGCCAGCGGCCTACGTCCAAGTGGTTGCTTTTATCAAGCTGAGCAACATAGGTATCGAACGAGTAATTATCTTTTAGATAACGGCGCGCCGTATCGGCAATCATCGTGGTGTTTTCAGGTAACTTGAAATCCATGCCTCACCTCACAATCCGAGCAGCATCTTTGCCAATACGTTTTTCTGAATCTCGTTAGATCCACCATAGATAGTACAAGCACGCAGGAAGTTATAGCGGCGGCTGGCTTGATTAAAGACTTCATCACCAATCGGTTGCTCATTATCCCAAGGTAGAGACATCAACCCACCGATCTCGACCATCGCCTGCGAAACTCTTTGTTGTAATTCGGTGCCTTTAATTTTCAACCCTGAAGACTCTGGCCCAAAGGGCTTACCCTCATCGGTCGCAGCTACGGTACGAAAATTGGTGTATTCCAATGCCATCAAGTCTATTTCCAGAGTTGCCAACCGCCGTTTAGACTGCTGCCGCTCATTTTCAGTGGGCAGACTTTCCATGGCTGATTTCAGACGATTTATTTCATAGTGAATATCAGCCACGCCAGCAATAGTCGTGCGCTCGTGGGTAAGCAGAAACTTAGCGATGGTCCATCCCATCCCTTCCTGTCCCACAAGGTTTTCCACCGGCACTTTCACATCTGTGAAATACACTTCGTTAAGGTGGTGATGTCCATCGATCGAATAAATCGGTCGCACCTCAAGCCCAGGCGTTTTCATGTCGATCAGGAGGAATGAGATGCCCTGTTGTTGTTTCACGGTGTTATCTGTACGCACTAGACAGAACATCATGTCCGCCCAGTGTGCCTGAGTCGTCCAGATCTTCTGGCCATTTACCAGGTAATGGTCACCGTTAAGCGTGGCACGAGTTTTCAACGAGGCCAGATCCGAACCCGCATTAGGTTCGGAATATCCTTGGCACCAGAGCGTTTCGCCACTTTGAATGCCCGGCAGCCAACGCTCCTTTTGTGTTTCAGAGGCAAAGGTATAAAGTACCGGCCCAACCATGGCCACCCCAAAAGGGCTTGTCGGTGGCGCACCAGCCAAAGCCCGCTCTAGATCAAAAATATAGCGCTGAGTTGCGGTCCAGCCAGGGCCACCATATTGTTCTGGCCAAGTAGTTGTTAGCCAGCCTTCGCTTCCAAGCAAACGCTCCCAGCGTTGCTGCATGCTCTTATCCGGCATCGCCCCACGGGCGGTGCAGCTGCGAACATCTTCAGGCACATTTTCAACCATCCATTGCCTGATGCTTTCACGAAATTTCTTTTCTTCTTCGCTGAAATCCAGATTCACGGAAGTCTCCAAGCTATTATTTGTTTCGTGATACGGGCGAGAAACTCAACTCAGTTAACCCGCATACTCTTATCTTCCCAGTAAGGGGATCGAAGTTCATTTTTTAATACTTTTCCTGCCCCACTGATGGGTAACGGCTCACTCCGAAACTCAATCGAACGAGGCACCTTATAACCAGCTATTTTTTCTCTGCAGTGCTCAATGATATCCGCTTCACTGGCACTACTTCCTTCGCATAACACCACTATCGCATGAACAGCCTCCCCCCATTTTTCGTCCGGGATCCCGATCACTGCGCATTCTTGTACCGATGAATGACTATATATGGCGCCTTCTACTTCAACTGAGAAAATGTTCTCACCGCCACTAATAACCATATCTTTGGCACGGTCAACAATGAAAACGAAACCGTCCTCATCCATGTAAGCAAGATCCCCTGTATGCAACCATCCGTTGCGCAGAGTTTCTTTCGTCGCTGATTCCATCCCCCAGTAACCACGCATAACATTTCCTCCGCGTACACAGATTTCGCCTACTGTGCCACGGGATACTTCTTCATCGTTTTCATCTGCAACCATTACTTCAACGCCCAAGGCCGCACGCCCAGCACTCCGCAACTTTTCGCCACCGACAACATGAAATTCAGGAGCAAGCGTAGTAATGATTGGCGAAGCTTCTGTCTGTCCATAGCCTTGGGCGAACGAGGCTGTCGGCATTTGTTCCATCGCGCTTATCAATACCGCTTCCGGCATCGGTGAGGCCCCATAAAGCATGCGCTTTATGCTGCTTACATCGTAATTAGCAATACGCCCCGAGGAGGCAAGAAGATTGACCATGGTTGGTACCAGCAACGCATCGGTGATTTTTTCTTTTTCTATGAACGACAAAACTTCATCAACATCAAAACGAGGAACAATTCCATGGGTTCCTGCTGCCAAGGTCACAGCAAAAGTACTGGCCATGTCAGCCAGATGAAACATGGGAGCAGCGTGCATATAGACGCTGTCACGGTCATACCCCATTTCTGCCACGACATTGAGTGCGTTGAAAACCAGGTTGTCATGACTAAGCATTACCCCTTTCGAGCGTCCCGTAGTCCCCCCGGTATAGAAAAGACCGGCCAGGTCGTCACCACCCGCATCCACATCCCTCATTCGCTCGGATTGAACAATAAGCGACTCATAATCAATACAATTTTCCGGGCACTCACCATCACCAATAAAAATCACATGCTTTATTGATTCAAGCTGCGGTCTGAGTATCGGCAGCATCGCTGAAAAGGTGTCATCAATGAACAACACCTTCGACCCTGAGTCATTTACCGTAAAAGCAATTTCCGGCGGAGCGAGGCGAATATTGATAGGATTTACCGCAGCTCCTGCCCAAGGAACCGCATAAAAATACTCCATATAGCGGTCACTGTTCAGCGACAGGATCGCAACCCTATCGCTCAAATCAACCCCCAGACCTATCAGACCATTTGCAAGGCGTGCGACACGATCCTCAAACTTCTTCCAGGTTTGTCGACGGCCAGCAAAAATAGTGGCCGTACCTTCTCCATTTAACTGAACAGCACGACGCAAGGTCTGGGAAATATGCATGACAGGGGGCTCCATTGAGGATTTAAGAAAATTTTATTGTAATGACTTAGATTGTTTCCAAGGCTCTCTTGTATATAAACCGACCCTGTGAAACTTTATTTTTTTCAATAAAGAGGTCCACGACAACGATAATGAAGCGTCTACCTTCTCTAATAATTCTTGGTTCGGCTCGCAATGTTCCGGCGAAGGCAGGCCTGAGATAATCGAAGGTCATGCTTGAGCATACCGTCTTATCATTAATGGCATTATTTGATGTCAAATAGCTTCCAGCAACGATCTCTGCAAAGCTGGCCAAGATACCGCCGTGGAAAGTTTTGATTAAAGGATTACCGACGTGTTTATCGCGAAACGACATTTCGTACGTTTTCACGCCATCATTATTACCTAACCATATACCGAGAAATTTCGAGTACGGTGATTCATCAGAAAGTACATTATGGGAAACAGGAGCCTCAGTTCTTATGCCAGGGCCAACTTCCCCCGTCTCCTCTTTCGGCACATCTTTTTTATTATCTTTTTCTTTTGCAATTGGTTTATCAAACGAAGGGCCTAACGTTCCAATCGCAAAGCTGCCGGAAACTGAGGCCAACACATCACCTCCAGAACGGCCGAATGCCTCTCCACGGACATAAGCCATATCACCTTCAATAGCAAAGCATACGACTTTGCAATAAACCGCCTCATTAATACTTGGCATAGTGATGAAATCGACACGTAGGTCGATAGTGGCGATTGGCCGCATATCCCCTAGACGAATAAAAATCGCTAAACCACAAGTCGTATCCATCAATGTAGCAATTGCACCACGATGTAGCACACCGCTGCTATCACAAGTATCAGCCACACAGGGCATGCTCATAACTACCCCGTCAGGGGCAACGTCTTCCATCTCGATTCCGAAAGCCCCAAACAAGGGATGCGAGGCACCAAAAAAACCACTCGCGGCAAGAAGATCTTTGGATATTGAATTTACAGCCGTCATATTAGCAACTTTCTTTCTTCATAATGTCAACGCGGCGTCCACATACCGCAACTCTGCTTCTCTTACCTTGATTATGGCGTCATTGATCATCTCAGTGGGAAAGGTCTCACTTTCAGAACCCAATCGAAGGCAATCAGCCAAAGCAGACCATGCACTGGCAGAGTCGCGCATCAAATCAGAGAGGCCCATTTTTTTCAGTTCGGGGACTACCTCCTCTGCCTCCTCTATAAACTCTGCGTACATAGTCCGAAAACCCCCGCCGCCAGTGCCACGCTTCTCTATCACTTGATACGCAAAACGCAGTAACCAAGGCCATTTCTCAAAGCCTTTCCAACGATGGAGATCATTTATCCAGGTATCCAGTGCTTTAATGCCCTGATTATCATTACCTTTCTTTAGCGTTTGAGCATTACGAATAATCGCACCCTTGACCTGCTCGGGAGAGATTTCAACCGAGATATTTTCCGGCGCGAACAGAGATCCGTGATGAATAAAAGGGGGCGTCAAAGAAAAGCGCGCTAGGGCTAACTTATCGCGCGGCACCTCAAGAAGCTCAGGCCGCTCGGTATCACTCACCAGAATCATTTCCCCATCATCAGTCCGCTGCCAAGCAACAATTGCATGGCCGGGAAAGTGGGTACTACTTTTAAAATAAGGAAGGTGATATATATCGGTCAATAATAGCGCAGGACGCCCAGCATCAAGATATACATCCAACGCCTGCGCAGCTTCGTCTTTATCCTGCCAAGATTCCCAGCGAAACGGCACGCCCAGTGTTGAGAATACCGTTTCTTCAAAACCCATTGAGCGGACATGAACAATAAAAGGGGTATCGGAGTTTGGTATTTCCACATAGGTAATACCAAGCCCCTCGCCTAACCCAAAACAGAAAGCCTCAGTCAAATTAAGCCCATGAAATTCGAGCAAATCCCTGATGGCTGAGCTACCACAGTGACGCCCCGGCCTATGGGTATGCTTATTGTCTCCGGGATTACTCATCCAGCGTCCTCCGGCTTTCTTTTCTGCATTAGGCCACCACTTTTAGGGGAACAGGACCGTAAATTGTCTCCGAAGCCTGCATCGGGTCACCATGCTCTTCATACTCCGCAAGCCAAGCCGCTACCTTTTCCGGCATACCTGTATCCCACGGATGAAACCCTGGACGAAACCAATCCAAAAACTCAGGCAACATTCCGGTAAGAATTCCTTTTCGGCCATACAGCTTGTTAAGGCCTCGCAGAATCACACCCGGCTTTCGCGTAGCACCGTCAAGTTTGAGCATATTCCAGAACACTGGGCCTACGACAAGATGAACCATCAAGGTAGCCACAATTAGCGCTGACGCTCGGGTCAGATAACCACCACCACCAGCACTTTGATAGAGATCATAGGCCACAGCCTTGTGTTCTACTTCCTCTACCCCATGCCACAGGAAGAGCGCGCGCATAACCGGGTCAGCCTCCTGAAACATATTAGAATCCTCGCTAACCATTGCCTCACCAAGGGTTGCAGTGAAGTGCTCAAAGGCTGCTGTCATCGCTAATTGGTACTTTTTAGGCAAGTACTTTTGTGTAGTGCGGATAAAAGTCCTTAGGTTCGCAGTCACCTTATCCACGTCCACACCCTGATTCTCCATAACGTCATTGAAACGATCATGGACAATCCCGTGCTGGCCCTCTTGCCGGATGAAGTGACGGATATCCTCGCGCAGGCGGCTATCTGTCACCTGATCTTGGAAGTTACGCACAGACTGGATAAAGAAGCGCTCCCCTTCAGGAAAATGCACTGACAAGGCGTCAAAAAACCGGGTCAATACGGGGTCACCGCCATTCCAATGCCGTGGAACTGACGAAACATCGAATGCGACTTTACGCGGTTGGATTGGCACAGAAGTCATAATTCCTCCAAAAACGGGTTGCCTGTAGGCTGTAGGCCTCAATAATATTTGGTCAAACAACCAAATGTCAATAACCCCCAATGGCCAGTCTCCTCACTCACTGAATCAGTTATCATTGCAATTGATTGATATGTTGATGGTTTGAGAAGCTAAGGCCACTGGTTTCTAAAGAGATATCTATACTGAGAACGGATTACTCTGTTACCTAAATCAATCAACCCGATACCTCATCCCTTTGGTGCCGGCTCGAACCGAAGCCACCAATCCTAAAGAGCACAAAGGTTCGAGGCTTTTCAGGTGTAGCCTACCCACCTGAAAAGCGCCCCAGCGAAGGTGGGCCCGTCTAAAAGGCCAGAAAGATAAAGCGTGGTGAGAACATCGGCATAACCAAGCAAGAACGGGTAAATCATTGCAAAAAGTGGAGCCTCTTGATGGTAAACCGCCCCCCTCCAGTGACGAGCCAGCGAACTCTCGGATATGACAAGTCAGCCATTGCGGTTCATGGCCACCGCACAGATCCAGGCCAGACCTATAGCGTCCAATGGTCCGCCCCATAGAAAGCAGCCTTTGGCTTGAAGTGCCTTAGACGTGCCTTATTGGTGTCGATCACGCGATTGGTCTGGTTCACACCCGTGCCCCGCTGCCAATGAGCATGACATGACGATTACCACTCGCTACTGCATAGCAAAGAAAAACAGGTCTGCGGAGATGCTGGTTACTAAGCGCCCAGAAACACGACAAACATAAGAGCCGAAAGGGTTCAGAGGACTATCGCTGAACGCCCCGACAAACTCACCACGATGTCGAAGGTGGTGCAGAAGTGCGCAACCATCAAAGCCAGTGTTCGAGCCAAAATTGGGCATCCCTTGCGGGAGAATAAAGGCATGTTTGACTATAACAAGGCTCGCTATCGTGCCCTGGCCAAGAACACCCATCGCCCGTATGTCTTGGCGGGGTTACACAACTTATTGGGGACAAAACGTGTGTTTCTGTTCTAAGCGCAGTGTGCCTGATGACCACTAAAACAAGGCCCTCAGGCGCAATAAGAGACCCTGGACACAAAAAAGCTGTGCCCCGGTTTTCACGACAGAGGCTTACCGAGCGCTGGAGAAATAAAAGGGTGCGCTATTGAGACTTCACTAATAAATCGCGACAACCCCCTAATCGGTTCATTTAGGCCAGCCAGTTACCTCATTATAGGCTTCCGCCCGGTGCTGGCCGGTAGTGTTTCGCGATAGTACGCTAAGCGAGGCATCAGTCTCCAGAACCATAGCTCTGACTTCAGCAAGACTTTGCAATCCATGTTCACGAACAGCGGCGAGAACCTCTTTTTCGCTGATCCGTTCTTGCAACAGGGCTTTTTCAAGTAACTCACCCTCGTAAACCAATAATCTCGGGCTCGCTTTGACCAGCGCAGCAATCCTTTCGCTGTGGACAACAGCCTTTGTGACTACGTATTGCATCGCAAGTAATAGCCCAATGGCTAGTAACGCTTCTGTTAACGCAACGTCTTTGAGAATGATGCCTGAACCGACAAGCGAACCGATTGCAACCGTCACTATCCAGTCGAAATTATTCATTTGCGAGGTGGATCGTTTGCCTGATAGGCGTATGTAAGCAATAACCGTGATATACAAAACAGGCGCTGATATAGCCACCCGCCATAGGTTATCGACACTGTCGAAAAAAAGGTCCTCCATTTACACCTCCATGTTGAGTTATCGAAATGCTGAGCTAATAGACTATGAATCGCCACCAGTTCATTAGACACTTCCCAGCCGTTCTTGGTGACGCTTTTCATACTCTACCGGTGACAGCTTTTCATTAGAACCATGGCGCCGCCGGTTGTTATAGAACATCTCGATATAATCAAAAATATCTGCCCGAGCGGCGTCACGGCTGCTGTAAATCTTTCGCTTTATTCTTTCCCGCTTCAACAGCTGGAAGAAGCTCTCAGCAACAGCATTGTCGTGGCCGTTACCCCGCCGACTCATACTCCCCTCCAGGTCATGCGCCTTCAGAAACGAATCCCAGTCGTGGCTGGTGTATTGACTGC
>UEXM01000409.1_pt1 | contig 46353 bp, 66 predicted proteins | sample 1796661 | NCBI WGS metagenome assembly UEXM01 (sample SAMEA4772469, study PRJEB27181) | metagenome | reverse complement strand
AGGTTCTACTTCGTAGACTCAAACGCGACAACCGGGATGGTTGGTCTCGGAGTCGCCGATAGCATCGCAACGCTCAATGCAAACGACCAGATCCCCGGACACACCTACTCGGCGTTTGATTGGGCTTCGATTACGATCGACCTAGAGCAAACAAATGTCCTCACTTGCATCAAGGACACCGGAGGCGGTGCCACGCCGGGCCAAGGCGGAGTTCCGGGTCCAACCGATCTCGGGGGTTCCTATCCGATCTCCTCCTACGTTGACACATGGATTCGCCTTGGCATCCATGTGAAATACAACGCGGGCAATTCTAATTGGGATATTGCGTTCTACATCAACGGCTCCAGCGTTGGAACTGGTTCGATGACGTTTGCAAGTTGCATCGTCCCATTTGTCGGAGGAGGCACCGGAACGCACACCGGAAACTGCAACCAGAACATCGACTGGATCTCGTATCAAGGAAAGATTGGTTCGCAGATCTCAGGCCGTACCACCCTCATCGACATCGACGATGTCTAACCCCAAAGGAACCGACTCATGTCAAGCGTCTCTGAATACGCCCGCATCGCATCCAACATGGCGAGCATCGCCCAGATCCTCGGCGGACTCGCCGAGAAGTTCGCGACCGTCGAAGCACGCAACGCAGTCGACGACGCCATGATCGACGCGCTCGTCGCGGCATCGACCGAACTCACTGCGTCGGCGACCGCTCTGAAGTCCATCACCTACGAGGCTCCATGATGATCCCGGTGCTACTCGCGACGGTCATCGGCGTGCAGGACGCCGAGCCGTGCAGCCCTCGCTTGACTCCGATGACGACGACTCGCCTTCCTGTCTTCGGGCCGGACGGCGAAGTCACCAGCATGTTGCAGATCGTTTCGGAAGCAAGTACCGACACCCGCGAACTTGTCGTGTACTACCTCACGCCGTCCGACACGGACGTGCCCGGACCGTTCACGATGGACGGTGATGCGCAAGTCACCAACAGGTCGAACTCGACGCGAAACGTGAAGTACCGGCAGAGCGTGCGAATTGGTCAGGACATGGTCCCGATCTTCGAACTGGGGTCCGACCTCTGTTGGGACGAAGAGAAGTGCCGGATCGTTCGTGATTACGTTTTCGAAGTCGGTGGCAACGCGACACTGACCGAAAGCATCAACTGGGAAGTCATCCTTCGGTACAAGGACATGATCGCAGACATCAACGCAGACGGTTGGGTTGATGCAGAAGATCAAGGCGTGCTGATGAGCGACTGGGGAACGAGCGAACCTCGATCGGATCTCAACTTCGACGGAACTGTCAACGGCACCGACCTCGGCATCCTGTTCAGCCAGTGGTCCGAGTCGTCTGATGACGAAGAGATCTGAACCCGTCGCATGGGACAAGGCGTTGATCCTTGCAAGGTGGCGACTGCACCATGTGCATCAAGTGCCTTCGCAAGAGATCGACGACTTCCTGAGCGACGCGGTGGTTCTTGCCTTCGAGCAGTCGATCGAGGACTCCCCCGGACTCGCGAATTGGTTGGCACTCGTCGCCTTCCGTCGCTTCATTGATCACCGTCGAAAACTGTCCACTCGAAAGACCCGCCAGTTCCCCGTGTCGGACTTCGGTGAAAGTGTTCCGGTTGAGATTGACACGCCCTCGGAAGACTTGCAACCTGACCAAATCGCAGAGCGAAAAGAACGCACCAACTTCGACCGCGAGAAAGTTCGAGAACTGCTAGGATCAGTGACACCGAAACAAGAAGACGCCTTGCAGTTGCTCGTCCGTTTGCCTCAGCGACAATTCATCTCGGTCGCCATTGGAAGGTCGAAACAAGCCGCATGGCAAAGAGTTCTCTCCGCACGAGCAGTCTGGGCGGAACTCTACGGAGATCCTTGAGTTGGGCCGGTTTGGTCACTGGTCCGAACACAACAACCCCCCGGCCAAGGCTGGGGGGTTGTTGCAGGAGAAAGAGATGAACCTTTAGTCTATCGCTTGATCGAGAGCCTGTCGCGTTGGACGATCGCGACCTTGGGAATCGTGATCACGTAATCAAGCGTTCGGAGTTCGGGTTTCCACGCTCCGGCGATGCTGACCGCGTTCTCGCACTCTTTGACCAAATGACCGACCTGCACAATCGTCTGCACTTCAGGCACGCCGTCCAGTTCGACTTCCGCGTTCACGCCCGGCTCGCAAGAGTCCACCCACACGATCCGTTCGAGCGGATACTTCGTTTCGTCTTCGATTGGTATGCGTCGGCGTCGTTTGGTCATGCCATCCTCACCAGTTGAGCGTCGAACTCTCGGCTTGTGTATCGCGAAGGTCGCTTCGTACTGCACTCGATCACGCCGATCGAACTGCCCCACAGACTCGTGTCCTTGCGGACCATGTACCCCGGCTTCAACGGGCCGCACGTGCCGACGTTCATGTACCACCAAGGCAACGGGGACTTCTTCGTGCGGAACATCTGCGTCGCTTCGAGTGGGCGATGCGTGTGACCGCGGACAGCAAGACGCCAAGCGTGACCGCCCGTCGCATACATCATCTGCAAGCCCTCGATCTCGTCCGATGACAAGCCGCAGTCGAACCCGTGGTAGAAGACGCACGGACCAATCTGGAACGTGCCGCGTTTCGACTTCTCGTAGTCCACCCAACACCATCGGCGGAACTCTTCCCCGAACTCCGGGTGCGATTGGAAGTGAACCAACGACCGAAGCGATGCAGGAATCCGGCGAGGGTCTCTCGCTTCAAGGTTCGCGTCGTGGTTGCCTTTGTTGATCCAACGCTTGCACTCCGGGCCGACGACCTCACGAACACGAGACAGGAATCTCGCAGCGTGTTCGTACTCGTCTTCAAGCGTGTGGTCGGCCTCGGCACTCGATGCGTGGACGCTCGCAGCCTCGGCGTCGAACACGTCACCGAGATGCCCGAAGTGCGTGGGCTTGATCTCGGACAGTTGGTCAAGCAACCACCGCTCGGTCTCCGGGGGAGTGAACGGCGAATGTGTGCAAGAGATGACCGCGATTCTCGCTCTGTTTGTCATGGAGCCCCCGACGAAGAACTCGCTTCGCCAATCACATCATCGCACGACTCTGAACGAGCGTGGTACGATCGTGACACGATGATCCGTTGCCGACTGAAAACTTCAGACGATTCAAGACCGGCGGCACCGCGCGCTGTTCGGGGGTCGGCGGCGGCTCTCACGCGAACCTCTGCGGCGGACTCGGGCTCCCGGCGGCGACGTTCGAGGCGGGGGCTGGCCGCTGGGCGGCAGGCTGGCCCTGCCGGGGGGACGCCACTCGATTCCCGTCGTCGGGGCCTGACCCTTGACAGGTTGCTCAAGCCACAGGACGCCGTCCTGAGCGGTTGCGGCTCTGATGAGGTGTCTGGAGGGGGTCCGGGGCTGCTCGCGGCTCTGGGGGCTCTCCGGGACGAACCGCGGTTCGAGGAATCGCACCAACCCACCACCACCACCTGAACAGGGACTGACCAAATGGCGAAGCGACCCGGACTGTACGCAAACATCAACGCGAAGCGAAAGCGAATCGCGGCGGGCTCTGGTGAGAAGATGAGGAAGGCGGGCTCGAAGGGGGCACCGACCGCGGCATCGTTCAAGGCGTCCGCCAAAACCGCCAAGAAGCGACCGACCAAGAAGAAGGGGTCTCGATGACGATCGAACGCAGTGGTGAAAAGTTCTCGGGCTTCAACAAGCCGAAGCGGACCCCGAACCACCCCAAGAAGTCGCACGCGGTGCTGGCGAAGGAGGGTGAGAAGGTCAAGTTGATCCGATTTGGTCAACAGGGCGTCTCGGGCTCCCCGGCCAAGAAGGGCGAGTCGAAGGGGGCGGCGGCACGTCGCTCGTCGTTCAAGGCGAGGCACGCCAAGAACATCGCCAAGGGCAAGATGTCCGCGGCGTACTGGGCCAACAAGACCAAATGGTGAGGTGACCAAATGGCGGACGAGTACCGCAAGACGGACCATCTCAAGCCGTGGCAGTGGAAGCCGGGGCAGTCGGGGAACCCCAACGGGCGGCCTCCGTGGAAGACGATGCGGGAGCGGCTCAAGCGGCTCGTCGAATCGCCGACCACGGACTTTCCGTTCGCGGTCGAGGTTGCCCGTGGGCTGGGGCTCAAGGCTGAGGAGATCGGCGGGCTGGATCTGGGCGACATCATGCTGCTCTCGGGCTTCGTGGCGGCGTTTGACGGCAAGGGGCCGCAGTTCGCAGAGATCATGCAGCGACTCGACGGCCGCGTGACCGGGCAGTTCAACGACGAGCCGGTGGATCCGGATGAGGCTGCCGCGATGACGATCGAGGACCATCGTCTCGCTGCGGTCTCGCTCTACCGGGGGGTCATCGCCGACCTGAACTCGACCGCCCGCGAGAAGATGCAGGCACAGGACGCTCTGAACAAGTTGCTCGGGCTCGTGACCGAGGACCAGAGCAACGGAACCCCCGAGGAGATCGCCGCCCGCGTCCGGGAGTTCCTCCGCGAAACCATGATCGAGGGCCCCGATGGCAACCAAGACGACCGGACTGGCGACGTGGAAGGCTCTCCGCCCGCATGACCTCCAAATCGAATACCTGAACTGCCCCTCCCGCTTCGTGGTCGTCCCGGCGGGGCGGCGGTCGGGGAAGACCGAGTGCGCCAAGCGGCGGATGATCCGGAAGGCCCTGAATTCGTGCCACGCGGAGGACGCTTGGTTCATCATGGGGGCACCGACCCACTCGCAGGCCAAGCGAATCTTCTGGCGTGACCTCAAGTCGATGATCCCCAAGCAGTTGCTCGCGGCTCCACCGAGCGAGGGCACGCTGACGATCACGTTGGTCAACGGGGCGGAGATCACGGTCGTCGGGCTCGATGCACCGGAGCGGATCGAGGGTCGGTCGATCGACGGGGCGGTTCTGGACGAGTACGCGAACATGAAGGGCCACGTCTGGGGCGACCACCTCCGTCCGGCCCTCTCCGACCGTCTGGGCTGGTGCGACTTCATCGGGGTGCCCGAGGGGCGGAACCACTACTACGACCTGTACAAGGCGGCACAGGCGGACGACAGCGGTGACTGGGCGACGTTCACGTGGACCTCCGAAGAGATCCTCGACAAGAAGGAGATCGAGTCGGCCCGTCGCGACCTCGACGAGTTGACCTTCAATCAGGAATATCGGGCCTCGTTCGTCACGTTCACCGGGCGAGCGTATTACACGTTCGACGAGGCGAGTCATTTGGTCAGTTGCGACTACGACCCCGGCCGCCCGCTGATCTTCTGCTTCGACTTCAACGTGTCGCCCGGCGTGGCGGTGGTGGTTCAGGAGAAGGTGCCGGACGCACGCAGCGGCGAGGGGATCTCGCAGGTGATCGGCGAGGTGTACATCCCGAACAACTCGAACACGCCCGCGGTGTGCCGCAAGTTGATCGAGGACTGGGGCAGCCACCCCACCGACATCCTTTGCTACGGGGACGCGACCGGCGGGGCGAGATCGACGTCGGCGGTGGCGGGCTCGGACTGGGATCTGATCAAGGCCGAACTCCGCCCGGTGTTCGGGTCGAGGGTGAAGTTCCGCGTTGACCGAGCGAACCCCCGCGAGCGTGCAAGGGTGAACGCGATGAACGCACGGCTCAAGACGGCGGACGGCACGATCCACATGCTGCTCGATCCGAACAAGGCCCCCAACGTGGTGAAGGACTTGGAAGGCGTTCGTGTGCTTGACGGTGGTGCGGGTGAGATCGACAAGAAAAGCGATCCGAAACTCACCCACCTCTCGGATGCTCTGGGATACTACGTGGTGAAGAAGCATCCCGTTGCGGGGGCTCGCCCGATCACACGGACGACGAGCGTTCTTGGATGACCGATGACGAAGGAAGATCTCAACTTGATCGAGATGACGGTCTTCCTCAAGTGCGGGGAGGGCATCACGATCATCAACTACGAGGGCGATATACGGGATTCCGCCGAGATGCTTCTGTCCGCGGACAGCGAGTACGATGGGGGGGACTTCGCGGTTGAGATCCGTGGGATCCGGTTGTTCCCTGATCCTGCACCGATCACGTTATTGGTTCAGCCGTGGAACGTCGCGGCGGTGACGCTCGTCGAAGTGACGGGCTCCGCAATCAAGTCTCTGGCGTCTCGGTTGACCGGCGACGACTGGGACGAGGACGACAGCGAAGGGAGTGACTCATGAAGGCATCATGGAAGACGACGGTTCTCGGGGTTGCGGGGTTGGTCGCAGCGGCGGCTCTCGCAGTGAAGGCGATCTTCAGCGGCGACGCTGATGCGTCCACGGTCAACGGTCTCTGGGAGGCCCTGATCGTGGTGTTCCCGTCGCTCGCGGCGATCTTCGCCCGCGACAACGACGTGACTTCTGAGCAGGCCACCGGCGAATGACCAAATCAGACGACACCGGCCGCTGCTCGCCCAAGGGCGGGGGCGTGTCGGTGTCGTTGGAGTTTTCAGCATGGTCGGATTCTTGGCTGCCCTCGGCGAGTTTCTCGGTCGCCTGCTGCGGGAGATCCTGCCGGGGCTTCTGAGACAGGGGCGTCGGCATCGGCGAACGAGGGCTCTGGGCACCGATGAGGAGTTGCAGCATGACATTGACCAGAGCATCGAGGACCAAGTGCGTCGGTCTGCTGCTGATGACTCTGGCAGCGGGGTGTGACGGGTTCAAGCCTGACCAGATCGTTCGGCACCCTGACGCTCCGATGCTGGTGACCGAGACCGAAGACGGGTGGATGCGGGTTTCGGCGTACGACCCCGTCGAGGAGGAGTTGGTCGATGTCGGCTGGATCAAGGCTGACCAAGTGGTTGGGTGGACGATCTCGAAGTTCAACTGGGCAGGTTTTCAGGCAAGGATCCCCGAATGAGTGCATACACAGGCGTACAGAAAAACTTCGCTCTCCGGTATATGAGCGACCGCCACTCGACGAAGACTGAGGACAAGGTCCACGTCACTTCCGTCGAGTACGACCACATGGCCGCCAACTGGCCGCTGCTCGAAGACTTGCTCGCGGGCACGGACGCGATGCGGGCGGCGGGGAACATTTGGTTGCCCAAGGAGCCCCGCGAGTCGTCGATCGCGTACGACAATCGACTGCACCGTTCGTTCCTGTTCAACGGGTTCGCGGACACGATCGAGAAGTTGGTCTCGAAGCCGTTCTCGCAGCCGGTGACGGTTCAGGGTGAGGTTCCCGAGCCGCTCGACCTGATCGAGAAGGACGTCGATATGAGCGGTCGCGACCTGACGCAGATCGGCCGCGACCTGTTCCGATCGTTGTGCGTTTACGGCGTCGGCCACATCCTGATCGACTTCCCGAAGACCGACGGGATCGAGTCGCTGGCGGACGAGCGTGCGAGGCAGATCCGGCCGACGATGATGCACGTGTCGCCGACGGCGTTGATCGGCTGGCGGAGCGAAAAGCAGGCCAACGGCCGCGACCGCCTGACGCAGATCCGAATCAAGCAGACGCAAGTCGAGCCGAAGGGCAACTTCATCGACCACGAAGTCGAGTATGTCCGGGTGATCACGCCGGACACGTTCGAGGTGTGGCGGAAGGAGTTCGACGAGGACGAGTTCACGCTGGCGGACAGCGGAACCCATTCCTTCGGCGAGATCCCGTTGGTGACGTGCTACGCCCACCGCACCGGGCTCCTGACGGCGAAGCCTCCGATGCTCGATCTCGCCCACCTGAACCTCGCCCACTGGCAGTCGATGAGCGACCAGCGGAACGTCCTGCGGTTCGCTCGGGTCGGCATCCTGTTCGCTTCAGGGTTCACTGACGAGGAGATCGAGGACGGGTTGACGATCGGCCCGAATCAGTTGGTCCACTCCAACAACCCCGACGCTCGAATGCAGTACGTCGAACACAACGGGAGGGCGATCGAGTCGGGGCAGAAGGATCTCGATGCACTTGAACGCCGAATGGAGGCCCTCGGGCTTCAGCCGTTCATGCAGAAGACCGGGGGTCAGACGGCGACCGCTCGTGCGATGGACGAGTCGCGAGTCGATAGTGCGGTGCAGTCGTGGATTCGATCGGTCGAGAACACCCTGCGGGATGCGTACCTGCACGCCGCGGAGTGGATGAATGTGCCGTTGCCCGATGACTTCGGGATCGACATCAACAACGACTTCGGCGTGTCTCTCCGTGCGTCCGATGACGTGAAGGCCCTGCTCCAGATGCGGGTGTCTAACCAAATCACTGCCGAGACGTTCTTGCGTGAGTGCAAGCGTCGGGGCCTGCTCTCCGAGACGATCGACATCGAGGCCGAACTCGAAGAGTTGGCGGCGGCTGATTTGGTCATTGCTTCGCAGATGGCTCCGCCTGATGGCGACGCTGACGACGATGACGATGAGATCGAGGACGATACTTTCACGAATGAGGACGAAGATGAATGAGCCAACGACAGCGATTCTTCAGCGTTCAAGACTTCGCGTCGCTCTCCCCTCTGGTGCGTTGTGCCGAAGGGGTCTGGGACGAACTCAAGTTGGTCGATCTCCACTGGATGCAGTACGCAGCGGATCACGAGAAGCATCTGACGGGTGAGTGGCTGACGGCGATGGTCTATCGCCGCGACAGTATCTTCGTGCGTCGAAAGACAAAGCCGCGTCCGAAATTGACCAACGCCGAGCAGCGGAAGGCCGTGGCGGCGATTCGCAGGCTGCCGAAGCAGATCCCCGGATTGACTCGTTGGTTCGATTCCTTCAAGGCGATCAACTTCGTGGGTGTCTCGAAGATGCCTCCCGGATCCATGCTGGCCCCGCACCGCCACTTCAACCCGGACTCGCTGGTGATGCACGTGGCTCTTGATGTTCCGCCCGAGGGGTCGGGTATCATGGTCGAGGACGAGACGTTCATTTGGTCAAAGACGGGGCAGTGCGTGATATTCGACGACTCCCTGCATCATTCCGCGTGGAATCACGGCGACGGTGAGCGGACAATCCTGCACGTTGACTTCGAAAGAAAGGTTGGTTGAAATGCCGAAGGTCGGAAACAGAAAGTTCTCGTACACCGCAAAGGGCAAGGCCGCAGCGAAGAAGGCCGCGACCAAGAAGGCCGCAGGCATGAAGGGCAAGCGTGGCAAGAGGTGAACTCATTTTCTGGCGATCGCACGCTTGGGATCATCCTGACCAGAAGGCTTTGATCCAAATTCTTTCGACCGCGTGCAGCCGGATGTCTTGGAGTTTCCTCGCCCTTGATCGGATGCCGATTCCGCACGTCAAGGTGTTTCGTTGTGCGCAGAACATGGTCTTGTGGAACGGCACCACGCCGGACGCGAGGTATATCCTGAACTTGCGTCGCCGCTTGGGTCTCGCGACGTTGACGGTCGAGCAGGGTTGGATGCCGCAGCGTGACCACTTCGGTTTCGATCACAACGGGATCGCTGGCGACTCGTCGTTGTGCGTTGACAGTCTCGACTGGGTCGGGGAACCGGAGTACCGGGCACTCGACGAACTCCGCGACGAGTATTGGCCCGAGGACTGGAACCCGCCTCGTCGTCGTCGTCATCAGCAGAACGGCAAGATTCTCGTACTTGGTCAACTGATGCGTGACTCGCAGATCGTGGCGTCTTCCGATCACCAAACGGTCGAGGACGTTTTGCTCGACGCCGAAGCACAGTTCGGGGTTGACCAAATCTCGTTTCGCCCGCATCCGTTCGACAAGGAGCGGGACGATTGGCGAAGGTTGTGCGAGGCTCGCGGTGTCGAGTTCAATGACCCGGACGACTCGACTCTGATCGAGCAGATCATGACTTGTCGCGGCACGTTCGCGATCAACTCGACGGGGCTGTACGAGACGGCGATGATGGGTCTGCCTGCACAGGCGATCGGTGACTGCCCGCTGGCAAGCCACTCCGGGAGCGAGGACGAAGTCGAGCGGCTGTTGGCCGCGATGGCTTCGCGGCAGTTCCGCAAGGACTGCGAGGACGTGATTCCGGTCTTGGAGCGGATGAACGAGTTCGAAATCTCAGGGGGAGGTTGACCAAATGCCGCCGACGGTTCAGCGTGCGATCCCGAACGTCGATACCTCGATGGCCCTGCGAAGGGTCAACGGTCACCTGTTCAACCGTGGGGTCCGGCACGCGATGCTTCTGGAAAGCCTCAAGCAGACCGAGGTCAACGCCGTCGCTCGTTACCTCAACAACGAGGTGATCCCTGACGTCCAGAAGACGCTCCGCAGGCGTCTGGGCCGAGCGAGGCGTCTGGGCGGCGACCGTGGGCCGTGGACCACGCAATACTACCGGGACATGATGGACGAGACGCTCGGGGCGGTTCGCGGCGGGATGAAGTTCACGTCGAAGCGGATCACCGAGCAACTGACCAAAATCGGATACGCGGAAGCCGAGTTCGCGGGCGATTCGTTGCGGGACGCTCTGCCGTTCAACTATGACGCTCGGCTGCCGAACCTTCAGACGGTGCGAGCGGTGGTCCGGAACACGCCGGTCGAGGGCAAACTGATCCCCCGCTGGTACAAGGAACTCGGCGAATCGACGCAAGCGGAGATCTCGCGTCAAGTGAACCTCGGGCTGACGACCGGCGAACCGACGCAGAAGATCATCCGTCGCATCACCGGCACCAAGCGATCCGGGTACACGGACGGCGTCTTCGGCACGACGAAGCGGAACGCGGAGACACTGGTGCGTACTCAGGTGACGCACGTGTCAAACAAGGCTCGGGAACTGACATACGAAGAGAACACCGACGTCATCAAGGGCGTGCAGTACGTCGCGACGCTCGACGCCCGGACGACGGACATTTGTGCGGGTCTCGACGGGCAGGTCTTCAAGCCGACCGAGGGTCCGCGTCCGCCGCTGCACATGAACTGCCGCTCGACCACGGTGCCGATCACCAAGTCGTGGGACGAACTCGGCAAGGAGTTCAAGACGGACGCCTTCGCGAAGTTGAAGAGCCCGGCGACCGAGAATCAGTTGCGTGCGTCGATGAACGGTGCGGTGCCTGCGAAAGCCACATACAACTCGTGGCTCAAGACGCAGACGCCGGACTTCCAGAACTCGGTGCTGGGTCGTCGTCGTGCGCAGGTGTTCCGGAACGATCGTCTGCACCTGTCTCGGTTCGTGAACTACGGCACGTTCCCGCCGAAGTCGTTGTCGCTCGACGACCTGATCGCGTTCGAGAAGGCGGTGGTTGCAGGCACGAAGTCCGGCGGCGTTGGTGGCATCGCTGGCCGTCTCAGCACGCGGGGCAAGAAGAAGGTCGTCCGCAAGAAGACGAAGAAGAAGGTCACGAAGAAGGTCACGAAGAAGGTGACGGAGAAGCCGACGCCGCCTGCACCCGCACCGCAGACTTCAAGCAAGCCGACGTCGGAGATGACGGGCGCAGAGTTGCGGGCGGAAGTGGAGCGACGACACGGGGCGAAACTTGCAGAGTTGGAAACGGCCAGAAAGCGGCATGATGAACTTTGGACGAAATACCAAGCCAACAGAAGCCGCGAGTTCGAGTTGACCGACCTGTACATGGACAGCGATGCGGCGATGAATCATCCACTTCGCAAAGAGTGGGAGGATCTTGTCGAGGCTAAGAAAAAGTTCTTCCGCGAGAACGCCGACGATGGCATCCGCCTCCGTCCGGAGGCAATCGCACGAAACAAAGAAATGCAGGAGGCTCAGGAAGCGGCATTTTCGAGGTGGATGGAGGAAGTGGTCCACCCCGGCTGGAAAAACGCAACGGAAGAGGGCCGAAGAATCGGTGCAATCGTTGACGAATTGAACGTGGTACGGGCACGAAGAGACGCACTCACATCGCAACTCAGGGACGATATCCACGAGATGTTGTTCTTGGACAAAGCCAGCCGCGGCTCTGACTTGACCCTCGCAGGCGTTCGCTTCAAAGCGGACGAGGCGTACGACATGAAGGGGCAATGGATGAAGGCGAAGGAGTGGTTGCAGAAGGTGGTTCACCGTGACACGGCAGACGATGCTTGTCGGGCCGCGAGGGCGAAACGGTTGAAGACGCACCAGCGTGCAAGTTGCAGCCTCGATGGCACGTTGAACATGGCACCGGCTGACGGTGCGAAAACTTGGGTCCATGAGTTCGTTCATCGCATCGAAGACTTCAGCGAGGCGCATCTCGCGTCTTCTCGTGCGTTCTTGAACCGTCGCATCCGTGCAGCACGTGCAAGGGGAGAGTCACAAGAGACCCTTCGGAAACTCACGGGAAACAGTGGGTACGACAAGACAGAGGTCGCATGGAAGGATGAATTTTTCAATCCGTATTGCGGCAAGGTTTACGAACTCAGAAACAAGAGGGTCGGGACGAAAGTGTTTCCCGGTAAGGACCACAAGCCGATCGGCAGAGACCCCAAGTTTGGGGACACCGTCGTGACCGGGGAGCGGTATGTCTACGGGAACGAGGTCGCGACCATGTCGATCGAGCAGATGTACCACGATCCGATGCTACTCTTGTCCGCCGACCGCGAGATGTTCGAGTTCTCTGTTGACTTTTTGCGTTCCCGAGGTACGTTTTTCAGTCGCAAGTACACCGATGACGTTTTGAGAAGTCCGGCGATTGAAGGAAGGCTGTTGGATTGACATGCTGAAGATAGAGTTCAAACAAGGATCCGGTCCGACCGTCAAGGTCGAAGTGGGCGACGAATACGAAGTCACTGACGAGGTTGGGTCGCGATACCGCGATCAAGTTGAAGAAATCGTTCAGGAGATTTTTTCTCGGCGTCATCACGGCGGCGCGCCTTCGTTGTTCCCCTTGATTTGGTCATCAATCAAGGCGACGTTTCCGAATGTGAAACTGGTATCGCTGGATCCGCCGCCTCCCGAGCCTGATTCCGAGATCCCTTTGGTGTATTGACCCCCCTGCGGCTTTGGGCCGTCATAGGGCCCCCCTTCTCGGCCACGGGAGGGGGGGTTTTCTTTTTTTTCAGGAATATCGACCAAGTGGGTTGACAAGTCAGTCAATCTAGCCGATACTTCATTCATCAAAGCAACGAGCCACGCGGCTCACAACCTCAAGGAACCGACCAATGAACAACGCAACCAACAACAACAACAACAACAACAACGCCCTCATGAACGAAATCGCTGAAGGCAACAACGTCCCGAACGGCTTCTTGAACGCCGCGCAGCGAAAGGAAATCATCGACTGGATCATCGAGACCGAGGAAGAGACCAGCCTGATGGACGGCTACACGACCGTCGAAGAGATCGCAGAACTCCGCAAGTCGATGGAGTCGATGCCGAACCCGGAACTTCGCGAAGAGATGAAGGCGTTGGCCGAGCCAATGCTCAACCGACTCGTCCGCAAGGCGGCGAACCGCTGAACTTCTCCCCTGCAACGGGGCCCCTTCGGGGGCCCCACAACTCAAGGAACCCGACCATGACCTACCGCAACCACAACATGAAGACCAGCACGTACGGGTGCATCGAGACCAACGGGCTGAACGGCGGCCGCAACGTCGAGGAACGGGGCCCGCAGCCCGGCCAGCCCTCGAAGGACTCCGTGCAGTGGCACGAGGACGGACGCCCCGCGTGGGCACAGCCCGCCTTCAAGCGGTTCATCCGCGTGCGGCTGATCTCCGACCCCGGTTTTCCGTTCTGGGATGTCTCGTATGCCTTCGGCGAGTGGATCGACGGGTCAATCACCCGCATCCACGACATCCCCGGCGAGGGGGCGTGCAGCCAACTCGGGAAGCGGACGTGGAAGACCTCCGCGGTCCGGGAGGCGAAGCGGTGGAACGTGTTCCTCAAGTCGAAGGGCTTCTTCGACTCGATCTCGACCTTGTGTTGAGGCTTTGATGCTCTGGGGCCCCCTTCGGGGGGGCTCCGGAGTTTTTTTCGGATTCTTTTGGTCGGTGGCTTGACAAGCCAGTCAATCGGTGCCATACTTCACACATCAAAGCAACGGGCACCAGCCCACAACTCAAGGAACCGACCCATGACCAACGCAACCACCACCACCAAGTCCGACCGAATCAAGGCTCAGATCCGGGCCGAGATGCTCGTGGATTACAAGGGCCGACCGCTCACGGGCGACGCCCTCGACTTCTACAACCGGATGCTCGACTTCATGCTTGACGGCGTGGTCATCACCGTGGACACCGTCAACGAGCGAATCACGATCAAGGCTTCGGAATCGAAGGAACGGCTCATCGTGCAGCGAAGCGACCGCCACGACAACCAGTTCATGGCTGCATGGTGGTCAGATCGTCCCGAACTCGCGCAGACTCGCAACTTCCGCGGGATGCCTGACGCCACCGCCCGCGGGGCCATGATGGGCTACTTCAAAGCCGAACTTTGCGATGCCGCAGCGGAACGTGCCGAATCAATGGCAGGCTGACCAACGACCGGGGCCCCTTCGGGGGCCCCTCAACTCAAGGACCAAGACCATGACCTTCAGACCCACGAAAAAGCAACTCGCCGCCGCCGCCGAACGAGGCATCCCCACCCCCGCCGAGATCAAGGCGAAGATCTCCAGCGACGATCGCTGGGCCACGAGGGCACTGCTCTCGATCTACGAGAACCAGACCAGCGAAGAGCAGAGCAGCCAGACGACGATCGAGGACAATGGCATCGGTTTCAACGGGACCGACGCCGAATTCCTCAGCAGCATCGCACAGGGTGTTCTGCGGTACGGCCAGCCGACACCCCGCCAGATGCCGCACGTGCGGAAGAAGATGCCGAAGTACGCGAACCAGTTGTTCGCGATTGCGATGGGAGCAGCATGACGCAGTCGAAGCGATTCGTGACGATCAAGGCCGGGCACCGCGTGGTGCCCGGCCGCTACGAAGTGGTCAAGAACCTCGGGGTCTCGCGCTCGGGCACTCGCGAACTTGTGGTGCGATTGCCGGGGCCGCACTACGCCGAGGCGTCGATCTCGGTGGATCCGAACCACCCGCTCGAACATTCGGTTCAGTAGCCGAAAACATCCGAGCAGTCGGACATTTGGTCAGATTCCGCGGTATCATTTAGGCGTACCACGTTCTCGCCTCCTGCACAGGGGGGCGGATTCTCTTTCGACGTCGGCTTTCGTGCCGGAAGACCGACCAAATCCGCACACTCGCGAGATGCGAGTGATCCCGAGATGGGAAGGATGCTTATGCCACTGCCACCGTTCTACGAATCCTCTGACCAAGTCCCTGAAAGCCTCTCCGAGTTCTACGTGGAACAGTCCGATGGACGAGTCCGCCTTGACGTCGAAACCGGGAACGGCTGGGAACTTTCCGACACCAGCGCACTCAAGAGCGCGCTGTCGAAGGAACGCGCCGCCGCACAGGAAGCGCAAAAGGGGCTTCGTGCTTTCGAGGGTCTCGACCCGACTTCAGCACGGGACGCACTGGGCAAAGTCGAAGAGATGGCGAACTTCAATCCTGAGCAAAGGGTCGAGGAAGCGATCAAGGTTCGGGAGAAGCAGATCTTCGCGAAGCATCAAACGGAAATCGAATCCGTCAAGGGCGAAGCCGAGCATCTGCGAGGACAACTCAGCGACACCCTCGTGACGTCCGCCGCCGCCAAGGCGATCGCGGGGGCCAAGGGGAGCGTCGATCTTCTGCTGCCTCACGTTCTGACTTCGACGCGGATGCGTCAGTCGGACGGCGGTCAGTTCGTTGTCGAGGTTGTCGATCGCGACGGCAACCCTCGAATCGGTGACGCTCAGGGGAATCCGATGACGATCCCCCAACTGGTTGATGAGATGCGGGCGAGCGATACGTTCTCTCGTGCGTTCGAGCCTACCGGCGCAACCGGGTCCGGCACGACTCCGGGCAACGCCACAGGCAAGGGCCTGACGCCGCAGGGCGGCATCAGGACGATCTCTCGCTCCGACGCGAAGGCGATGGGGCAGAATCTCGAAGCGATTGCTTCGGGAGAAATCAAAGTCGTGGACTGATTTGGTCAGTTCACGCGATGCGGGTGGGATGCCCGACGTGACCGGGATGGTTGCGTGAGAATCGTTCTTCCGTTCGACACTCACACAAGAAGCAAAGGTTCAAAACTATGGGAAACCTCCCGAACACGATGACGAGCATCATGCCGAAGATTCTTGCGCGGGGTCTCATGACCCTCCGCGAGCGTGCGGTTATGCCTCGTTTGGTCAACATGGACTATTCGACCGACGCCGCCCAGAAGGGCAGCACCGTGGACGTCCCGATCCCGTCCGCGATTGCCGCGACGACCGTGACCCCGAACAACGTCCCCGTCGATGCGACGGCCCTGACGCCTTCCACCGTCGCCATCAACCTCGACAAGTGGTACAAGTCCACGCCGTTCGGAATGACCGACAAGGAACTCGTCGAACTCGACGAGAACCGCCACTTCGTTCCGATGCAGATCGACGAAGCCGTTCGCGGTCTTGCCAATCAGGTGAACGCTGACTGTTTCGCCGAGTACAAGAACGTCGGTCGAGTCGCTGAGGCTCCCGCTGAAGGCATCTTCGGCGACGTGAGCCAGATCACTGCTGCACGTCGTGCGCTGAATCAGGAGAACGCACCGATCGACAACCGTCGGATCGTTTGCAACTTCGTCGCGGAAGACGCTCTTCTGCAACTCTCGAACGTCACCGCGTTCAACGAAGTCGGCAACGCAGGCGGACAGCCTCGTGTCTCCGGTGAGATCGGAAGCCGGTTCGGTTTCGACATCTACGCCGACGATGCCGTTCCTTACCACACCACCACGGGAACCCCGTCCGACAACAGCATCCTGATCGACAACGCTGCGGGATACGCTGCGGGCATCAAGGCGATCCACGTGGACGGTGTCGATACGGCCCTCATCGTCGGCGACGTTCTTGAGATCGACCACGGCGGCAACACTGGCAAGCGTCAGTATGCCGTCGCAGCCGTTAGTGCGCTCTCGACCAACGATCAGGACATCACGCTTTCGACGGGACTCGCTGCGGCGGTCGCTGACAACGTCGCGATGGACCTCGTGGAAAGCCACACGGTCAACCTCGCGTTCCATCGTGATGCGTTCGCTCTTGCTACTCGTCCGCTCATGGCCGAGACCAGCATGTACGACGGCATGAACTCCAACATGATGAGCATGACCGACCCGCTCACTGGCCTCTCGCTTCGTCTCGAAGTGACTCGTCAGTACAAACAGGTCGTGTGGGAGTTCGACATCCTCTACGGGGTGAAGTTGGTCCGTCCGGAACTGGCGTGTCGCATCGTTGACGTCGCCATCTGATCCACTGGATGACAAACGCCGGGGGGGCTTCGGCTCCCCCGGCATTTCCTGAACTCACACATGGGAGACGTCATCGTGGAAAACGGACGAGACCTGATTGAAGTGCGCAAGCCGACGGGGCGAATCGTCAGCGTGTTCCGACGCGACCTGACGGTGTACACAGACAAGGGGTACGAAGTCGTGCGTTGTTTGACTCCTTCGGCTTCAGAAAAAACCGAGGCCCCAAAGCCTGCGGTGAAGAAGACAGTTCCGAAGAAGCCGATCATCGAGGAGGGTTGACATGGCCCTCATCGTCGAGGACGGGACCAGCAAAACAGACTCCGAGTCATATGCTTCGGTGGCCGACGCCGATGCGTATTTCACTGGGAGGACGGGATCTTCTACGTGGGCGGCGACTACCTCCACCACGGCACTGAAGGAGCAGGCCCTTCGCGACGCGACGGACTATATCGAGGAGACGTACAACGCCCGGTTCCGCGGACGAAAGTCCGACGAGGATCAGGCGTTGTCGTTTCCTCGATATCACCTTGTGGACTATGACGGATATGCAATCGACAGCGACGAGATCCCGACCAAGTTGAAGCGTGCCACGATGGAACTCGCGGTGCGTGCGTTGGGGCAGGACTTGCAGCCGGACCTTGATTCTCCCGGTGAGATTGCAGAAGAAGAGTCCACGGTTGGTTCGTTGTCCAAGCGGACGAAGTACGTTGGCGGGAAGGGCAACTTGAAGTCCTACCGCGTCGTTCGAATGCTGCTCCGCGAGTTCGTGTTCGGCAACACAACCGAAAGGTCTTGACGTGGCGGGTTCACTCGATGCAGGGCTACAACTCGCAGCGTTCGATCTCTGCAACGACGTCGGACGTACGTACACCGTGCAGGGCAATTCGGCGCAGACGTACGATCCGACGACAGGGATATCTCGAAGCATTGCAACGGCGTCGATGACTGTCCTCGGGTCTCCCCCGTTGGACTACGACATCTCGATGATCGACGAGAAGAACGTGCAGCGAGGCGATGTCCGTGTGATCGTACCGTTCAAGCAAAGCGACACCAAGACGCTCGACTCGATCGACTTCGCCTCGTTCCGGCGGGATCGTCCGGGGCAAACCTTCGACATTGACGGCGACACGTTGACGGCGGTGACGGTGAGACCGTTGCACTCCGGTTCGCAGATTGCCGCGTTCGAATTTCAACTTCGGAGGTGACCAAATGTATAAGTTTACGCTGCAAGATGAAGTCGATCGGTTCCAGTACGCACTGAAGAAGTTCAGCAGGACGATGGTTCCGGAGGTGGCTGAGTTGGCGACGAAAAAGGTTGCGCTCGACGTCTTGCGTGGTGCCGTCTTGAACACTCCAGTCGATACCGGCCGGGCACGCGGGAACTGGCAGGTGTCAATCAACACACCCGCAACGACCTCATCCGGATCCGCCGACAAGTCCGGGACCAACTCACTCTCGCAAGGTGCGTCGAAAATCAATTCGCTTCCTGCCCCGACTGGCACCACGATCTGGATCACCAACAACGTCCCGTATATCGAGCGGCTCGAAAACGGCTGGTCTCCGCAGAAGAGCGACGGGATCTTGACGCCTGCGTTGCATGAAGTCCGAACAGGTATCTTCGGTGCAGGAGCCGTATGATGACGGCATACACCTCGTTTCACGCAACCACTCACAACGCAATCCGTACTCGGATCGACTCGACCGATTTCGACTACGGCAACGACCCGCAGGGCAGCGAAGGCTCTGCCCCTGTCGTGATCTATGACAACGACGGCCGCCCGCAGCCGGACACCGATCGAGTCTGGATCCATGCAGCGATTCGCCCCGGTGAAAGCCGCCAGATCACGATGGGGGACTCGACGCGAGTGTTCCGTCATATCGGTGTGGTGGCTTTCGAGGTGTTCCAACGCAACGGAACAGGCACGGCATCTGCGGCATTCTTCTGTGATAGAATCGCGTCAAGGTTCCGGGGGGTTACCGCCTCCGGTGTCACTTATCAAACGCCAGTCGTGAGTATTGCAGGCACTGACGATGGCGGCCAATGGTTCAAGATGAACGTCCGCGTGCCGTGGTACGCCGACGATAACGAAACGTAAGGAGCAGAAACGTGTCGAACGCAGACCGCACAACCGTACAGATTGCGGAGGAATCGACCTTCGGCACCGCTTCGGCCTCCGGGAGCGATTACAAGAAGGTCAGATTCACCTCTGAGAGTCTCACCAGAGACACTTCCACCACTACCTCCGCAGTGATTCGTCCCGACCGGCAGGTCGAAGACGTCGTGCGTACCTCAGTCGGTGCGTCGTGTGAACTGGCGCAGGAAATGGATTTGAGTCTGACCATCGAGCGATCAATTCTTGAAGCGTCGATGGGGGCCGCATCCGCGGGCCTGATCACGCCGACGGTGTTTGATCAGGCTGACGGAGCGCAGGCGTTTTCCCTTGAGGTTTACGACGCCGGAGCAACTCCCAAGCATGGGCTGATGCGCGACACTGGGGCCGATGACCTCACCGGATTCGGTGCCGGGGATTGGATCCGTATCGAGCCGCCGAACAACTTGGCGGCAACGGTTGGTTCCGCTGCACAGGGTGGGGTCAAGGGAGGCGGGTACTTCCGCGTGATCACAACCAACGCGGCATATCTGGAACTCGAAGGCTCCAAGATTCTCGCCGACGCCGCTCTCACGGGCACCACCACGATTCGGGATGGTGTGTATGAGTTTGAGAACGGCCTCGCAGATCGTTCGTTCACCATCCAGAAGTCTTTCGCCGACGTAGATAGCGGTGAAGGGATGCAGGGTCTTGGCATGACGATCGAATCACTTTCGATCTCGGTCTCTCCCGAAAACATCATCACCAAGAACATCTCGTTCCAAGGCCAGAACGCGAGCCACTTGTCCGGGTTGACGGCTGGCGGCAGTGCGGCGTCCACTGCTGAAATCCTCAACGCAGTCGATCACGTTGCAGGCATTTACTGCAAGACAGGGACGACGGGTCAAGACGCGACGTTGACGCCACTCGATGGTGTTACCTCGTTCGAGATCAACATCTCGAACGGTCTTCGTGCCCGCAACGAAGTCGGAACATTGGGTGCGGCATCATTTGGTCAGTCCGCGATCAGCGTGACCGGCTCGATGCAGGTGTACTATGACGCAACGAGTTCAAACATCATCGAAAAGTTGTACGAAGGGTTTGAAGACGGGGCCCTCGCGATCGCTTTCGAAGCGGCTTCGGTGAACGAAGGAGTCAACTGGGCGGCGGCCCGAAACACCACTGCGGCACTTTGCCTTCACATGCCGCGGGTCAAGTTCATGGGTGCGACCCGAACGGCAACCGGAACCGGCACCGACATCATTGCGGAACTGGAGTTTCAAGCGTTTGTCGATGCCACGGAATCAGCCACGATTCAGGCCACGTACTTCGGTTGATCGCCTTGCCTACCTCCCGCATCGGCCTCGCCTTCCACAAAGGGTGAGGCCGATGTCGTATGATGAGAGTTCAATTCCGCCCCACTGGAGAACACACCATGCCGTTGAATCTTTCACAGTTCAAGACCGATGGAGAACGCGAGATCGAAGGCGTCTGGGTTGACGCTGGATCTGGCTGCGAACTTTGTGTCGCTCGAATGAACAACCCGAAGTATGAAGAGGAACTCCGACGGCTCGGCAAGCCGTACCTCCGACAGATTCGGATGAACACGATCGAACCGTCAACGCTTGAGGCCCTCACCATCAAGGCGTCCGCCCGCGCACTCCTGAAGGGTTGGAAGGGTCTCGAAGATGAGGACGGAAAAGCGATCGAGTTCTCGGTTGCCAAGGCCGAGGAGATCATGACCGAGTATCGCGACTTCTACCGCATGGTTCAGGAACTCGCGCAGGAGCAGGAACTCTTCAAGCAGGAAGTCATCGAGGAGTCCGCGGGAAACTCGCCGAGTTCTTGAGGTGGAACCTCGCGGTGGGAGACAGCCGCGAGAGACTCGAAGGGCTCCGCCGCCGAGGCCAACGGGTTGCGATCCTCGACAACGAACCAGAACTGTTTCCTGACCTGCTCCCCATTTGGTCAGCGTTCGCGAAACTCAGTGCAGGGCGTCCGATTGGTCCCGCCGGACCGTGCGGTCTCCCGGCGGGCGAGATCGTCGCGTATCTTGAGTTCATCGGGATCGAAGGCACGGAGGATCGAATGGACTTCTTCCATTTGATTCGGGCCCTCGACAACGAGTTCATCGCTTGGCAGGGGAAGCAGCAGCATGGCAACAGTCGCACAACTGGCAGTGGGAATCCGAAACGAAGCGGGGCCCGGTAGCCGCGCGTTCGGTCGAGACGTCGGACGAATGGGCCGCGATGCGAGCGTCGCGACCACGCAAGTCGGACGACTGCAAACCAAACTCGCCACCACCGGAGCGACTGCGAAGTCCGCGGGCTCTCAGATGCTCGCGATGTTCGGGGTGTTCGGTGGGCTGATCGTCGTGGCCCAAGCCACTCGGGCGATTTCCGAGTTCGAGGAGACGATGGCTCTGGCGGGGAAGGTCAGTCGGGCGAGCGGCGACCAGTTCGATCGAATGGCGAAGCAGGCCAAGATGCTCGGATCGACCACTCGCTTCACCGCCGCAGAGGCCGCTGACGGCCTCCTGTTCCTCGCGAGGGCTGGATTCGAGGCAGAGCAGGCCATCGCCGCCCTGCCCGCTACGTTGGATCTGGCGGCCGCTGGCGTGATGGGGCTGGGTGAGGCCGCAGACCTCGCGTCAAACGTCGTCAAGCAGTTCGGACTCGAAGCCGAGCAAACCGTCCGCGTGGTCGATGCCCTGATCATCGTCTCGAATCGGGCGAACACGAACGTCAGCCAACTCGGGGAGGCTCTCAAGTACGCGGGTCCGGTCGCTGGGGCCCTCGGGCTGACCGTCGAGCAAACCACTTCGGCTCTGGGTGCGCTCGGTGACGCGGGCATTCAAGCCAGCCTCGCGGGCACCAACCTCCGCGGGATCATGGCCGGGCTGCTCGGGCCGACGTCGAAGGCAAAAGCCGCGCTTGGGAAGATGGGGCTCTCGCTCGAAGATATCGACGTGGAAGCGAACGGGGTCGTCGGGGTGTTCGAGCGGTTCAAGGCGGCGAACTTGTCCGCCTCAGATGCCGTCGCGATCTTTGGACGCCGCAACGCTTCCGCGGCGTTGGTGTTGACCGACTCGGTGAAGAAGATGGCGGCATTGGAAGCCGCGACGATTTTGGCACGTGGTGAAGCCGAAGAGATGTCGAAGGTGATGGCGGGCACGCTGAAGGGATCACTCGCTGCCCTCAAGTCCGCGTTCGAGGGCGTCATGATTGCGTCCGGAGATCAAGGTCTCGCGGGCGCACTTCAGGCCACGGTTGACGTGATGACGGGAGTCCTTCGAGTGTTTGGTGGGGTGGGGCATACGGTCGATCGGTTCAAGGCTCTGGTCGTTACGTTGTCGTTGGCGATTGAGGTCTTGGTCATTCGGTTCATCGCAATCAAGGCTCTCTCTCTGGTGGTGTTCTTTGGTGGATTAGTCAGATCAATATACGCCGCAGGAGTTGCAGCAAGAGCAACCGCGGGCGTGTTCGCCACGCTAAAGGCTTCGATGATGGCTCTCGGGGGTCCGGTTGGTGTGATCAGTCTGATTGCGACGGCGTTGGCGGTTGGTATTGGGGTCTTCCACTCCTACTCGCGAGCGACTGCGGAACAAGAGGGAGCGATGCGGTCTTTGGTAGATGCCACGGACGCATACTCTGAATCCCTCGATCGCGTGAACCGCCAAACAGGTTTCGAAGGCCGCGTCTCGTCTCAGATTGCCGCCGCCCGTTCACTTGTTGACATGCTCAAACAAGCCCGAACACAATCAGAAGTAGTATTGGGGTCACCAGAAAGTCAGCGGGCCATTTACGATCGAAACGTCAGGGCGAACCAGAACCGCGGGCTCAGGGGCGGCACTATGCAAAACATAGGCCCATTCAGGGAGCAGCGCACGGACGAATTCAATAGTGCAGTGAGAGACGCCCGCGCACAACTGGACGCGATGCAGCGAGACATCTCTAGCCGGAAGGCAGAGATTGATCAGGCGGATATGTCTGCGACGCGGCGGTCGCTTGCTAATCTCAAACTGTTCGCGGATGTCAAGCAGATCGTCGATACCCTCGGGAAGTCTGCGGACTTCGCAGGTTCGAAATTCACTGCGTTCCGGACCGCACTTGATGAGATGGGTGTTCTCAAGACGAAGGACCAGATGGATGCGCTGGCTTTGTCGTTTGCGGAAGTTCAATCGGCAGCAGGCGGGGCCGTGACTCCGATAGTCGGTGCTGAAGCGGCAGGCGGAAAGTCTTCTGGTTTCATGGACGCACTGACTGCTCCGCTGGAGAAGTTCCGTGAAGCGATGGCGAAGACGATGGAGACGGTGCAGGGGCAACTCCGTCGTCAGCAAGAACAGCAGGCTCTGATCACGTTGGAGATGCAAGGCCAAACGAGGGAAGCAGTTCAGCAGGCCGCGCTCTTCCAAGCCGAAGGGGTTGCTCGCAACAATTTGGTCAGACTGACCCAAGCCCAACGAGACGCGGTCGTTGAAGGGGCAGGCCAACTCTACGACATGCAAGAAGCACTTCGTGCCCAAGAGACCGCGGCCGCGAAGGCTCTTGAACTTGAGCGAGAAAAGACGAGGGAACTGGAGCGACAAGCAGATCTCCGAAAGGGGTTCCAAGACTCCTATGCCGACGAGGTCGAGCGGCTCGCTGAAAACCTCGCACGCCTGCGGGTGGAGACGGACCAAGGCACGGAGGCGGGCGCACGATTCGCCGAGCAGCAGGAGATGGCGAAGATCTTCATGCAGGCGATGAACGGTGCGACTGATGAGCAGCGGGCCAAGTTGCTCGAACTGCGCGATGAGTACCAGATGATGAGCGAGCAGCAGAAGATCATGGAGGCGCAGCAGAAGATCACGCAGGCTGCCCAACAGTTGAGCGACGCAGCAGGCCAAGCGTTTTCCGGCATGGTCTTGGATATCGTGGACGGATCAAAGTCTGCGCAGCAGGCACTCAAGGACTTCGGAAAGACAATCGCCAACATGGTCATGCAGCAGATCATGGCGATGACGGTGACGAGAATCTTCTCGGCGGGAATGATGGGGGCGTTCGGTGGGCTCGGTGGTGCTGCGGCATTCGGCGCGGGGGGAATGGGTCCGCCCGCGTATGCGAAGGGTGCAGCATTCAACCGCGGCGTCGTTGTTCCGTATTCGTACGGCGGCGTCGTCGGTTCTCCGTCCTACTTCCCGATGTCGGGAGGACGAACGGGGCTGATGGGCGAGTCCGGCCCCGAGGCGATCATGCCTCTTCGTCGAGGCTCCGACGGAAAACTTGGCGTTCAGTCTGCGGGCAACACGCAGAAGAACGTCACGATCAACATGAACGTCAGCACGCCGGACGCGGATTCGTTCCGACGCTCCAAGACACAAATCGCCCGCTCGCTGAAGGCGGCACAAGCAGATATCTGATCGGGGACAGCCTTGTCATTTCACGACGTACGATTTCCAACCGACATTTCATACGGTTCCGCAGGTGGTCCGGGGTTCAAGACTGACATCATCGCATTGCAGTCAGGGTCCGAGCATCGCGTGAGCAAGTGGTCATCTGCTCGACGCATGTTCGACGTGTCGTACGGTGTTCGGTCCTATGCACAACTCAGCAACCTCCAAGGGTTCTACATGAACCGCGAGGGTTCCGCGCATGGCTTTCGGTTCAAGGACTGGCTCGACTACACCAGCGGGAATCCGGGGACGATTGCGACAACGCAAGCCGATCAAGAACTCGGTACTTCGGCAGGTGCATCAAGTGAGACCTACCAACTGCGCAAGCGTTACGTCTCGGGGACTCAAGTCTTCAACCGAGCCATCACCAAACCCGTCGCCGGTTCGTTGAAGGTTGGGGTCGAAGGTACGGGGGGAAACATCGAGAACATTGCCTCGACGGGGACGGCGCACAGTGACGGCAACACGATCACGTGGAGCGTCAACAACCTGACCGGGGTGGTCACTGTCCTCGCGTTGAACAATGCGCAGAAGGTGTATGCAGGTTTCGAGTTCGACGTCCCTGTTCGCTTCGGTGATTCTTCCGACGAGGTGATGTCTGCGAGCCTTGACGATTTTTCGTCTGGTACTTCTCGCGTTGAGTTGGTCGAGTTGATCGGAGAAGACGGGACACTTGCCGACGACTTTTTCTATGGGGGTGCGAAGAACCTTGGGACGCTGACCGCTGACACTTCGCTCAGTGTGCAGGACGGAAGAGTCATCGCCTTCACTCCGAACACCGGAAGCCTGAACCTTCGGTTGCCTTATCACGGAACAGGTCCGGCAATCCCAACGGGAGGCCCGTACTTCTACCTCGTGAACCTTCACGCTTCCAACGCGATCACGGTCAAAGACAGCACGGGAGCGACCACGATCGGAACGATTGCAGGCAACACCCAGAAGACTGCGGTTCTGGGGATCAATGCTTCGAACGCAGTGACTTGGTATCTGATGCCATGACAGTATCAATCGAAGAACACTTCGGCGGCGCAGTTCGTTCCGCAGCGATTGCCAGCGACTTCCGACTCGTTCTGGGCACAGGCAGAGTGAAGCATTTGAACATCACGCGGTTCCAAGTGCGCGGGTACTTGCCGAACGCGACTCGTCTTCCTCTTCAGGAAGGCGGGCCCGTGTTCATCATCAAGAACGAGTCCGCTTGTCATCCGTTCTGCTTGTTCAACTTCGACGGGGTCGAAATCGGGTACGTGGAGAAGAACTCGTGGGCTCGCGTTTTCTGTCTTGGGACCAGCACCGCAGCCGGTGCGTGGGGGGTGACAACCTGCGCCGTTGGGGGTTCTTCTTTCTCCGCGATCCGTTCTGGTAGTTGCGGGACTTCCACAACGAATGCCGCCGAAGCGTGCCAAGGAGGCGAAGACAGTACGACGACTTTTGACAACGCTACAACAACCAACGCCGACGACAACACGCTGACCTTCACGAGCGACGGCGATTGGGGCGGAGGCACTTCGAACACCGATGTAGATTCAGGCTTCGCTCCGTTGGTTCAGTCTTGCCCCGGAGGCGCGTCACAGTTCAATGCAGTCAACAACATCTTCGGGGTCGCATCGAGCAAGCCGACGATCGGAATCTCCGCGGGGAACCAAACGACGGCGTGCCACGTTTTCGATTCGTCTTTGCAGTTCAATCCGGTCGCGATGCCTTCGCAGATTGCACGAGTGGCAATATCGAAGGGCCGCAGCGATATCGCTTCGCTCGCAAACGCCGACGCATTCCTGTACTCAGGAAACGATCGAGTCCGTGGGTTGAGGAGTGACGGATCGTCCGCCTTTGGGACGCAGCCGGTGCCCTTTGCCCTTCGCGGTATTTCCCTGCACTTGCAAAACGAAACGATTCGAAGCCGGTCGAGACGGCCGCCCGCTGCCGGGGTGGTTCCCGTTTAGAATGACGGGATGCCTACCCCAACGATTTCGCTCGTGATCGCTTGCGTCGATGAGGGGCCGGATCTCGAAGCGACCATCGCCCTCGCTCGTGCCTCGGATCCTGCCCCTGACCAGATCATCGTGGTGGACGATTGGTCCACCGAGCCCCTCAGCCCTCGCCTGAGCCTCTGGAGCGACGTGGAGGTCGTCAGACCCCCCGAACGCCTCGGAGCGGGCCCAGCGAAGGCGTACGGCGGCCACAGGGCCACCGGCGACCTGATCGTCCTGATGGATGCGCACCTGCGGTTCTCGCAGGACTGGCTCCGAATCATCCTCGACGCTCACTCGCGGTATCCGATGGCGATCATGTGCCCCTCGTCGGTCGGGTTCGATCAGGACTCGAAGTTCCACGGAGCAGGGGCTCGATTCAATCGCCGCGGGCCGATCGGGCTCTCGCTGGAGTGGATGAGTTCCCGCGACTCTGATTTGGTCGATCTGGTTCCTGCGATCCTCGGAGGGTGCTACATCATCCCGCGGGACATTTGGTCAGTTTTGGGGGGCCTGAATCCCAACCTCACCGGGTGGGGCTACGAGGAACAAGATCTCTCCCTTCGAGCGTGGGCCTGCGGATACGAAGCGAGGTGCATCAATGGGCTTCGCGTCGCTCACAACTACCGCAGAAGCCACCTGACCAGCAACAGGTCAGAGATGGCGACGTGGCACGCGACATACAACGCGATGCTGGTGGCGGCGACGGTCTTCGAAGATGGCGTTTTCGAGAAGCACTTCCGACCGTTCGTTCGCTTCACTGAACCCAACCATGCAGCGAGAGCCTTCGAAGAGTTCGAGTCGCGAAAAGACGCGATCGAAGATTTTCGAAACGTCTTCCAGTCTCAGCGCAGGTTCAACGATTCGGAACTGCTCGCTCTGGTTGGATACGCTTTCCCCGATGGGTTCACGACAATGGCGGCAAAGGATCCGGATGCCGATCGAAAGCGAATCAGTAAAAAGGTCAAGCAAGACCGAGCCGAAGAAATCCAACGGCAAGACGATGAAATTCGTGCGAGAATTGACGGCGGGGAATGTATCCCCTGCGGGGGCCGAAACGCCCCTCCCCTCGACCCCTCGAAACTTCCGGAGGTCTAAGCCGTGGCGAAGTCATTTGACCCTCCGCAGTCCTCGCTCAACAAGGCGAGAGTCCATCGCTATTCGCGGTGCTGGAGGATCACACGTCCAGACGGAACGAACTTCGACTTCACCGATCACCCGAATAGCCTGAAGGTTCGCACAGGTGAAACCGCAGTTGGGTCCGCACTCGAAGGCGTCAGCCCTTCCTATGTGACGTTCAACCCAAGCGACGGACTTGACGCGAGTGCTGCTGAGTTTTCCGATGGGCTTGTTTCGAACGACTTCGAAGTTCAGGGCATCGTTTCATCCGGCAAGATCACCGAGGAAGATCTGCGAGGCGGACGATTCGACAACTCGGAAGTGACTGAATACTTGGTCGATTGGCGATACCCGTGGAACGGGTACTTCGAGAAGAACACGTATCTCGTCCTGAACCTAGCGTTCAGCAACAGAGGGTGGCGCGCGGACCTCGTCTCGAAAGTGAAGTCACAGGAGAAGAAGGTCGGGATGCACTGGACTCGGAACTGTCGTCACATTCTCGGCGATTCCGGGTGCGGCGTGAACCTCGGGACCAACAACCAAGCAGGCAACGCGATCACCACGGGGACGCTTTCAATCTCAGCGGTTGCCGCGGACAAACGATCGTGGTTCAAGGTCTCCTCTTTGTCATCGGGCTACGCGAACAACGACTTCAACTATGGCTTCGTCGAGTTCAAGAATGGCTCTTCGAAACTGGCGAACCTGAAGTTGGAGATCCTCGATTACATTGCTTCAACTCGTCAAGTCAAACTCTGTCTTCCTACACCGTTCGACATGAACGACGGGCTGACTGACACGGTCGTACTCGTTCAAGGATGCGACAAGCGAAGCACCACTTGCACCAACAAATACAACAACTTCGTCAAGTACGGAGGCTTCCCCTACATTCCCGGCGACGACAAGGTCCGGGTGGTTCCTGACGCTCCCGAGTAAACAATGCCCGACGCTACCTTCACTCGATCGCAGATTGTCGCAGCGGCTCGCACGCTGCTCGGCGTGCCGTGGATTCATCAAGGGCGACGGCCAGACATCGGTATCGACTGCATCGGGCTCCTTGCTTGCACGGGCAAGGCTCTCGGGTTGGAGTTTGAGGACCGGGTCGATTACTCGTTCCGACCTGACGGCGTGACATTGCTGAAGCGTATGCGGGCGCAGTTCACGGAGAAGCCGATTGACCAAATCCTGCCCGGCGACATCGTGATCTTTTGGATCGTCAACAAGTCGCTGCCTCAGCACGTCGGGATCTGGACATCGAACGATTCGTTTCAGCAGGACGAAGCCGTCGAAGGCGGCGTCGGTGTGTTGCACACGTTCAGCAGTTGGGGAAAGGTCGTCGAGTCTGCAATCGACCACAGGTGGCGCAGACGAATCTCCGCAGTCTTTGAGTTTCCGGGAGTCACAGAATAATGGCAACGATCGCTCTGGCAATCGCAGGCGCAGCAATCGGTGGAGCCATCGGTGGCGGCGTGGTCATTGCGGGTACGTTCATCGGAGCCGCTGCGATTGGTATGGCGGTCGGTGGTTTGATCGGTTCATACATCGACGCGAACTACATCTTCGCCCCGGATCCCATGAGCCTCAACGGTCCTCGGCTCGACGACATAGTTCTGCAAACAGCAACAGAAGGCAGAGGTATCACGGAGGTACACGGCAGAGAGAACCGACTTGGTGCGCAGGTTCTTTATCTGTCTTCGATTCGTGAGACGAAGAAGACGGAATCGCAAGGAGGAGGAAAAGGGGGGCCAAGTGTCTCTTCGACTTCGTATTCCTACGACTGCGATATCGCTCTCGGGATTTGCAAGGGCAACATTCAAACGCAGACACAAGGAACGGACGCAGAGGATGCAGGTGTCCGAAAGATTTTCGCCAACGGGAAACTGATCTACAAGTCGGGAACTTCAAAGACGACCACGGGGACGTTCTCTTGCGAAGGTTTGATGGGGTATCGAAAGTTCAATGGTTCGGCGTTCTATTACTGGTACACCAACCAGCAGATGATCAAGGTGACCAAGACCGGCGCGTTCGCGTCCTTCCCCTCGGGAACGTATGCACTGGACATCACTGGAGACTTGGGAGACCTTGAAGGCAAACTGTTCACCAAGATTGACGACAACACAGGTCTCTTCATCGTAAACGACGATGGTACATCAACGATCGCAGAAGGAGGAAGAAGGATCGAAGGCGATACGGCGAATTCAACCTTCTCCAATTTGACGCAGGCCAATCTAAAGCCTGAAGGCTACGAAGTTGAAACTGGTTCGAACCCAGTGATAAACTTCCCGCTTGAGACCATTGGCGTTGTGTGGCCGGGCCCGTATACGAAGGCGTACGAGTATTCCCCAACTGGCGGCGCGTCCGGAGAGCCAAGTGGTACGGCATTGAGCGGGGCCGCAACGAACAAGGACTTGACCTTCACAAAGTCCTACAACCCTTGGAAGGAAGGCATCAAAGCCGCAGACACGTTCTACACGGGGTCGCAGTCAACCGCGAACTCGTTGATCGCTTCCGCAAACGGAGGAACGGCTCCGTGCTGGAATGGCATCGCGTACTTGGTGATCGAAGGGTTGGAACTCGCAGACTTCGGGAACTCTGTTCCGCAGTTCAACTTCATCATCAACAAGAGCGGGGCAGTCCTCAGCGGGAAGACTTACGGAGAGACGGTCGATGACGTCATTTCCTCGATTCTTCTCGACGGCGGATACACGTCATCACAGTTCGACGTGACTGGAATCGACGCGAGCCGTTCGAAGAACGGGGTCTATGGTTTCGCAACTGCGGGAGCGTTGCCGGTTGTGAAGAAGTTGCAGCCGTTGATGACGTGGCACGACATTCGAGCGCGTGAAGAAGACGGGGTTCTGTTCTTCTTCGACGGCGACAATCCACCAACGACATCCGCATCGAGTTCGGAACTTGCGTGCCGAGAAGAAACCGAATCCATTGGTCAAGAGTTCACGATCTCCGACACCAACGACTTCCGTTTGCCTTCCGAAATCAACTGCACATATTTCGACAGAAACAAGGATCTCCAACGCGGTTCTGAAAAAGTGCAGAAGGTGATCTTCGAAGAACGCAACGTGCGGAACTACGATTCGAACATGACTTCCTACGCAGGGAAAGCACGGCAACGTAGCGCGCAGATCTTGTATGAGGCGGAAGCGTTCCGACGCCGGGCAAATTTCAGACTTCCGCCTGACCGAATTGATGTCCGCGAGGGCGACGTCATTTCCGTCAACACTTCGGAAGACGAAACCTTTTCCGTGCGGGCGATGAAGGTGAGTCGAGGGGCTAACTACGTCCACGAAGTTGAAGGCATCATCGAAGGGGCTAGGTTCGAAGAGATTGACGAAGACCTTGGCTCTGACGGCGAGGGTGGACAGGACAGCACGTACGACATCCCGGTGATGACTTCGACAGTGTGGTCGGGGGAAGCCGTTTCCGACGAAGGTACGCTCGTTTCCCAAATGGTTTTCGGTGCGTGCTGCACGATTCGCGACGCTGCATATCTCGGCGCGCAGGTCTTCTTGTCTACCGACTTCGGAAACACTTTCAGCAGCGTCGGAAGCCTGACCGCAGAATCCACTCTTGCCCAAACGACGTCAGTTCTGGGTGATCACTTTGACGCGGACGTCATTGATCGCACGAACACCGTGGACGTTTTGATGCTTCACGGGGCGGTCTCCTCCGTGACTGAATTGAACATGCTGAACGGGCAGAACCGCATGTGGATCGGGAGCGAGTTGATTGGGTACACAACTGCAACAGCGCAGTCTGCCCAAGGTGGCTATCCGGTTTTTCGGTTGTCTGGTCTGCTCCGCAACCTTCGGGGCCAAGCAGGGGACGGAAGGATGGCGAGTCACACCGTGGGAGAGTTGGGGTGTGTTCTGGACAACGCAGGCGTCGCCACCTCGGTCGTCCCTGTTTCGCTTCCGTACAGTTCTCTCGACATTTCCGTGCAGTTCAAAGTTGTACCCGTCGCAGAAGTCGAAACGAATGTCGTGAGTACCGTGGTGGAGAACAACGCTTCTTCGGCAAAGTGCCACGCTCCCGGACTGATGGAGATCGTGCGATTCACAGGTGCCTTCGACAACAGTGGGGGCGGGAACACCAATCTTCCGGCTGTAAGTTTCGCTACCAACGACGTGATCTTCCGGTTCATGCGTCGGGGCCGAACTCTTCAGAAGTTGTTCTCGCAGAACGCCATGCCGAACCTCACTGGAAACGATCGCTTCAGGCTCCTCGTCAAGAGTGGCACCGATGAAGACGCAACGGTCAAGCGGGGCTTGTATCATGATTCGACGGGCGCAATCACAGGAAGCACGAACCACCCGAAGTTCAATGATCGGTTCCAGATCGTGTACACCGCGGCGCAGCAGGCCACGGACTTCGGGTCCGCGCAGTCCAGCATCACGATCGACATTCAACAACTCGGCCAGTTCATCGAACTCGGCAACGTCTCAACCGTGACAGGATGACCAAATGGCAACGACTCCGAATCTCGACATCACTCGATTGACCGCCGGGCAAGCGTCCGCCGAGGTGACGATGAACGATGCGCTCAACCGCCTCGACGTTTTGGTCATGCCTCGCGTCGTCAACTCAACGACGACGACGTCTCCGGGGTCGCCTGCCGCCGGGGATGCGTACATCTGCGCGGCGGTGGGTGGCAGTTGGTCAACCTTCACCGCGAAGGACATCGCTTTCTATGACGGCGGTGCATGGTTCAACGTGACACCAGAGGAAGGCTTCGTTGTCTACAACCTCGCCACCAACGACTTCATGGTGTACACCGGGTCGGCTTGGGTTGATTACATCAACAACGCGACGGATGGTCAGATTGAAGTGATCGCCGGGCACATCACTTCGCCGGTCGTCAAGCAGTTCGTCCTCGACCAGTCCGCCGCGTATGCGTACGACATCTCTACGATGATTCACGAGATCGGGGGAGGTACGAACCTGACGTTCTCGTTGAAGATTGGCACCGACCCCGATGCGACTTTGACCGCAATCACAGGAATCAGTGGGGAAGTTTCGACGGGGACTGAAACGACGGAAACCGCGACAGCGAACAACACCGTCGCAGTCGGGTCGTCCTTGATCCTTGACATCACTGGCAACACTGCCACCCCGGTCGATTTTAGTTTCACAATCAAGACGACAAGGAACTCGGGCTAATGGGGCGAAGAACATTCTTCAACTCGGTATCTGGTGAAGTCACCGAGACCATCGACCCGTCAACGCTCGCCGGGTTGGCTCTGCACCTTCAGCCCACAGGTATCTCGCTCTTGCCTGCCGCGAGAGGCGGCGGGTTCGACGACTGGACATGCAGCAAAAACAACGGAACAGTCTTCGACAATGTGAGTGCCGAAGGGAAGCCGATCACTGACGGCGTCGCGTTGAATTCTTTGCAGGGCGTGAAGTTTGAGACTTTGACTCGCGACAACATGGCGGTCGCAGTGGATTCCAGTTCCAACAACCCCCACCTCTACATCGACAACGTGAACACCGGAACGGTCTCGAATGCCGATGACCACGGTGGACTGTACACCTTGCTCCTCGTCGGGCAGCGTGACGTTCTCGACGTCAGCGAAGCCGACTCACAAGGAAGCCGCAGAGTCGTCGTCTCGTGGCCGGAAGACGAGGAGCATACGTGTGACACGTCGGCGACAGGTTCCAACGAGGGGATAAGCCTGCACTGCCGATTCGATAACGGTGACACGAAACTGTACTTCCAAAGTGCGCACCAGTATTCGAATGGCAGTCCTTACCTGCTCCCTCCGACTGTAGGTGGTGGGGCGACGTTCGATTCAGTTGGGCACTTGAAGACCGGGGGCAACGTCATCGTGATGCAACGAGCGGCGCAGTCATTCAATGACGGGAGTTCTTGGCAGGCACTCATCACGGTCGGCACCGCGATGGTGACAGATCAGGGTCTGGTGAATCGAGGCGTCGCGTGGGCCGTGGACGAAGCAGGGTCTAGTTCCAACGGAGCGAACTTCGCAGAGTCGCACGGAGGAACGGCGGGGAAGAAGATGTGGATCGGGGGAAACAACGGGGACGGGACGCTCGGTTCCACTGCGGGACTTGGTTCGGGGATGAGCATCTTCGAAGTGATCATGTACAACTCCGACGGGAACTCTGACAGCGGCCGCGTCGTTGAATACTCAAGCGGAGACGGATATCGCGTTCGCTCCGCAGGAGTAACGACTCCGGTGTACGACAACATCACGGACCCGACGAGGTCCATCACAAGCGTCGCGAACTTCTTGCGGAACAAGTACGCGATCGACACGTGATTCTGGGGGGCGGGATGATTTGGTCAATCCATGCGGCAAAGTTGGCCGTCGTTTCGAACGTGATCGCTTGGTCATCGGGCGCGGTCGCGTCGTCTGATCTGCAATCGACTCCGGTGAACGAAGACGGCATCGCGATCTCGCTTCCGGTGTACATCGTTTCGCTGATCGCGACGGCGGGGTTCACTTGGACCATTTCCAAGTACGACCAACGACGGAACCGCAGGCTCGAAGTTCTCGAACACGAACTTTCCCGCTCGAACGATCGGTTCATCGCGTTGCAAGCACAACTCGAAGATCTCCTTCGGCAAGGCGAAACCCCCAAACAGTGACCAAATCAGGCCCCGAAACTTTTTTCGGATTCTTTTGCTGAATGGGTTGACAAGTCAGTCAATCAAGCCGATACTGTATTCATCAAAGCAACGAGCCCCGCGGCTCACAACCTCAAGGAACCCCGCCATGACCAGCAACGAAATCATCATCTTCCGCGTGTTCAGCATCCTCGACGAGATGGTTGGCGAGACCGTCGATGGAGACATCGCCAACATCGTCGCGGAGCGTCTTGTTGATAAGACCGAGCAGCAGGCCGGTCCGACGACCGTGAAGGATTGGACTCGCATCGAACTCGCGTTCGAGGAAACCTCATGGGATCAGCAAAGTTCGTTCGCACTGCGTGCGTACAAGCGTGCGGCCCGCATCTCTCGCAAGCGTGCCGAAGCGGCCTTTCCATCCTGCTGACCAACCGACTCAAGGAGACCAGACCATGACCAACGCAACCACCACCCCCATGAAGACCGCCGACATGACCATCGGCACGTACGTCACCCTTGCCCCCGGCTCGACCGCCGTGTGGCAGATCGAGGGCTCCAACTTGAACGACGCAGGCGAGACAGACTTCTTCGTCGTCCTGAGAGCCGTGCAGATGGACGGCTACAATTTCAAGCGGTTGGCCGACCAGAACCACCGTCCGGAGATGTACCCATCTCTCCGGGACGTGACGCTCTACCTTTCCGAGATCCAGCCGGAGCGGAACGTCACGATCATCAGCCCCGTCGAAGGAGGTGCATGATGAACGAGACGTTCACCCCCACCGAAGCCGCGGGCAAACTCGTCGAGATCACCGAGGAGTGGAACGGTTCCCGCAAGCAGCCCGTGAAGGATTTCATCGCGGCCCGTATGGCCGACGGAATGACTCGCGCATCAGCGAAGGAGCAGTATCGAAAAGAGAAGGCGCAGCGAGTCTTCGAGTCACCGAGATACCGCGTCTTCCTTCAGGCCCACGGCCCGGACAACTGCATGTGGCACATCTCCATTCGCCCATTGTGTTCGACGCCGCGGCACGACTGGAGAGAAATGCAGGACATCAAGAACCAGATCCTCGGCCCCGAGTTCGAAGCGGTGGAGTTGTTCCCCGCGGAGTCGCGACTGATGGACGAATGCAACCAGTTCCACTTGTTCGCGTGTACCAGTGCGGAGGAGCGGATGCCATTTGGTCACTGGGGCAAGCGAGTCGCTGACGAGCCCGGTGCCCCCGGCACGTGCCAACGCGGACGCGACGGGATCACCCGACTGATGGATTCGAACGGGAACGTCAAAAAGTTGTGGGGGCAGTGAAAAGAAAAATCCCCGTCCCCGGCACCAAGAACGGGGATCGGGGAGGTTTTTTCGGAAATACCGACCGAGTGCGTTGACAAGGCGGTCAATTGAGACGATACTTCATTCATCAAAGCAACGGGCACTCGCCCACAACCTCAAGGAACAGACCCATGACCAACGCGACCACCACCACCTTCGAAACCGGCACCACCTACTACACCCGTTCGATCGCCGACTACGACTGCATCGTGACCTTCAAGATCGTCCGCCGCACCGCGAAGAGCGTCTGGGTCTCCGACTGGCGAGACCGCACCGGCGAGACCATCGTCCGCCGCAGCGTCAAGACCTACGGCGAATACGAGACCTTCTGCGACGGTTCGTGGCACGTCGCGAGCAACGACGTCCTGCCCGCGGGCGGCGTTCGCGAACTCCGATCCTACTGAACCCCCGACCGGGGGCGGGCACGTTGCCCGCCCCCACGACCAACCGACTCAAGGAGCCGACCGATGAAATTCCACACCAAACCGATTCCGCTGCTGACCGGATCAGGAGCCCTCAAGGGAACCGCGACTCTCGTGCAGTGGACTGAGCCCGTTCTTCGCACGACTCACAACGGCGACACTCAGTTCAAGTATCAGACGGGCATCGACGCCGCAGGCGTCGAGTACGAAACCAAGTCCCGCGGTGGCGGCTGGAGGATGAAGCGATGACGTACGACACCAAGACCTTCGCGTTCAACCGAGGCAAGGGAGAGATCCGCTTGACTTACCAGCAAGCCGATCGACTCTGGTACGTGTGGCGCGAAGACGAGGGCACCATGCGACAAAGCAGCCGCCGAGTTCACAACATCAAGGGCAACGCGACCGCAGACTTCGAGCAGCGCGTGCGGGAGATCAAGAAGCGAGCGAAGAACGGGGAGCGAATGTAATGCCGCACGGAACGAACCACAAAGGAAACGAGCATCGAATCATCAAGGCGATGCTCGCAAGAGGGGAAGAGGGCGGCAAGGATCGCAGCAAGGCCAAAGCGAAGCCGCGACCCGGAGTGAAAAGGAGACCGAAGCGATGAAGGACATGGATCGAATACTTCGGGAAAAACTTCACAAGGCGATCGAGTTGCGACGTGTGTACGAGCGTGATCTGCGAAACCCGACTTTCCGTTGCCCGCGGTACAGGTACGAAGACGAGAAGCGAATCGGGGAACTGACCCGCGAAATCGACGAACTCTCCGCCCGGCTTGGCGATCGAGACTAAAAAGAAACCGCCTCCCTGATATCAGGGGGGCGGTTTTCGAACAATCTTCGAAAAACAGCGGGCGAGTGGGTTGACCATTTGGTCAATCGGTGTCATACTCCACCCATCAAAGCAACGGGCAACACGCCCCCAACTCAAGGAACGACCAAATGACCACCCCCGCCTACCTCACCGAAGCCAACCGACGCCACGCCGAATTCGTCCGCGAAACCGCGACCCCCGCCGTCGGTGGGTGCATCTGGATCGAGGGCGGAAGCCTCTGCGGCATCGGGCTCCGCGACGGCGACGCCTACGTGGACGCGGGCTTCGCTGGTTGTGACTTCCGCACCGACCGCGGCACCGCCATCAACGTCGAAGTCACTGGCCGAACTTTCCAACGCCACGCCGGGTGCGACGTCGTCCGCATCCGAATCGAGTTCGTCGGGGACTGCGAAGCCTCCACCTTCGAAAGCGGCTGGATGGCCGTCAACAACTGAGGCCGGGATTCGGGGCCCCCACGGGGGCCCCTGACTTTTTTCGAATTTACCTGCCGAATGGGTTGACAAGTCAGTCAATCAAGCCGATACTGTATTCATCAAAGCAACGAGCCCCGCGGCTCACAACCAACCGACTCAAGGAGCAACGACCATGCAGCAGATCACCAAGACCGAAACGACGCACGACCGAATCAACGCGACCGTCTTCTGCGGAAGCCTCGAAGACGCGAAGAAGATCGAAGAGCGGCTCACCGATCTCTTTCACGAGTCCGGTCTCGACTACTACCCAACGACGATGAACGCCGAAGGAACTCGTCCGGGCGACGACCTCTATCAGTTCCGCGTCGATCACACGGGACAAGAGACGTGGATCTCGAACCCGTTCGAGAACCGCGTCCGCTACGGACCGGAGAACTGCGAACTCGTCCGACCGTATCAAGTCGAACTCGGCGACCTCGTTCTCCGTCTCTTCGGCGAAGTCTGGCACGTCTGCCGCGTCGTCTCTCGCGGAGCAGGGACGAGCGGCACCGACATCAAGATCGTCTCGATCTCGGACCCCTCGAAGCGGGAGTCCTCCTACTACCCAGCACGCGAAGACTCGACCCTCACGCGAGTCTCGTTCCGATGACCGAACGCGGGGAGACCGGGACGTTCCCGGTCTCCCTTCACCGACCGAACAAGGAGCAAACGATGAGCAACCCCGAACGAATCGAAGAGGACCGGAACAACGCCATCGAGGCGACGGACGGCGACGCCCGCAAAGCCGCGAAGGAACTTGACGAGGCCGCCCACAACGTCAAGATCCCGATGCACGTCCGCCTCCGTTGGTCTGCTGCTGCCGCGACGCTGCACGCCGAAGCGGACTATTGGGACGACTAAACCCCGGTTTCGGGGCCCCCACGGGGGCCCCTGACTTTTTTTCGGATTCTTTTGGTCGGTGGCTTGACAAGCCAGTCAATCGGTGCCATACTTCACACATCAAAGCAACGGGCACCAGCCCACAACCTCAAGGAACAGACCCATGACCAACACCACCACCAACACCATCAAGATCGGCAAGACCACCTTCACCATCATGGACGGCGGCGTCAGCCCGGCCAACTACATCGACGCTCAGTGCTACGTCGAAGGCCCCCGCGGTGCGATCAAGAACGTCATCGCTTTCTCGAACGGCTGCGTCCGCGTCGTCAACTACTCCCGCGGTGCGATGCCCCGCGGCCACCGAGACATCTGGGGCGAAGAGGCCGACGTCCTCCGCGAGACCCTTCTCTCCCTCGTTTGAACCGACTACGGGGGCGGGCACGTTGCCCGCCCCCACGACCAACCCCCGACTCAAGGAACAGACCAATGACCACCACGACCACCACCACCACCGACTCGCTCCGTCAGGCCGTACTGCTTCGCGGCATCAAGTCCGACGTCGAAACCTTCATCGCTCAGTACAAGGTTGACATGCACGCGACGAACCTTCTGGCTCACGAACTCAAGCAGAAGGGCAACACTTCCCCGAACGAGTTCCGCGTCGAAACGACTTGTGAACTTCTGAACGCCGACTACAAGCCGAGTCTTCTAGTTGCTCGCCGCGTGATCGTCTCCACCGAAGGCACCGAAGCCTCGGTGCAGGTTGACGCGATCCAGATCAATCTCGAAAGCCGCAAGCCGACGGAAAGCACGTGGAGCGGGAAAAGAACTTTCCGCTTCAACCACGAGACGAGTGTCAAGGTCGAGTTCACGAGCCGCTCGTACACCGATGAACTCGATGACTACCGCATCGCAGTCTCCGAATGTGTTTGGAATCCCGCGTCCGGCCGAACCGACGATCTCGTTCGACTGAAGACGTTCGCCGCGAAGAGTGCTTCGAGCATGGGCATCCTCAACGCGGGAGACGTTGCGTCGGAGTGGTTGGAGAAGTGGGTCATCGCCGAGGGCGGATGTATCGGTCGAAGTTACACTCGCGGCCTGCGACACGTCCACGTGGACGAGTACGATGACGCGAAGAACGCGAGCAAGTGGAACCACGAACAGTCAACCGTTCCGCAGTTCAAGATTGGCACCGGCGAAGACGTCATCCGGTACGAAAGCAAGAGAGACGCGGAGCAGGTGATCGACGACATCCAACGGACGACGAATGATTCGTGGAGCCATCTTCGCGAGTGCATGTTCGACACGATGCGCGTCAACGATATGAAGGTGTGCATCGTCGTCATCGACGACGACGGGCCGCAAGGCTTCCTCGCTCGAAAGTGAGTTCCTTGAGTGCGACCGACTTTGGTCGGTCGGTCGCTCCCGCCCTCCTTGGCTCTCCATAGCCGAGGGGGGCGGCTCTATGCGCGGAACAGACCAAGACGCCACGCACCAAGCCCGATCGCGTCAGCGATGTCGAGGCCCTTGTCCGCCGCTCGGTCGTACGCCGGGAACATCTCCGCGACCAGATCCGCACGCGCGTCCTTCGAGATGCACTTGCCTCCGAAGAGCCGCGACCATTTGGTCACCGGGATCAACTCGACCTCGCCGCGCGTCATCAAGGTCGCAGCAATCGCACCAACCGCGAGCCCGAGCGTGACCAAACCCCGCGAGTGCATTTTCCCCTGCCCGCCGGGAACTTCGACGGCAAACGCCGCGGACGCTTCGCCTATTTGGTCATTCACTCGCGAGCGTATGACTTCACCAAATCGAATCGCTCGATCGTGCGGTGCGATCTTCTTCGACTGCTTCGCTTTGACCAAATCGAAAGCGACGAGTTTTCCACCACGCCAGTACGCGATACCCGTGCAGGTGCTGCTCGGGTCGATGCTCACGAAAAAGTTCGGGGGTGCAGTTGACAAGTTGGTCTCGCCGGTTATTGTACTCGCCGCCGCTTCGCGTTCCGTTGCGGATGAACTCTAACAGGAGAAGCAAATGGACCTCGAATCCATGAACATCGGATCGCTCTGCGACACATACCTCGAAGTTCTTTCCTCGCTCGACAAGGTGCGAAGCGAAGAGAAGAAACTCAACGGCCGCAAGGCTGAACTCGCGGCCGAAGTCCTCCGACGCTGCGACTCCGAGGGCATCGACAAGTTGAACGGCACAGGCATCACGCTCTCGGTTCGCGAGAAGCCCGTGGTCAAGGTCGATGGTGACTGGAACGAGATCCTCAAGGAACTCGTCGCCAGCGATCACGGCTTCCTCGTTCAACGTCGCGTGACTGCTGGCAAACTGCAAGAGGAAATGGACGCCGGGCTGCGTATGCCCGAAGGTCTCTCCGTGGAAATGGTGCGGGAAGTCTCGCACCGACGTGGGTGAATCAAGAAAAAGGAATCACGAACATGGCAAAGAAAAACGAAGACACCGGACTCGCAACCGTGCAGGTTGGTGAAATCATGGTTCCCGACTTCCTCATGACTGAGGAGAAGGAAGGCGTGGACGACCTCGCAAAGCACCAGACGACTCCGCGACTTGCGATCGTGCAGGGGCAGAGCGACCCCGAGCGGAAGACGCAGTTCGGCGAAGGTGCCGTTGCGATCATGCCCGACGGCGTGAAGGTCGCAGCGAAGGAAGAGGAGTTCGTTGCGATCCCGTTGGTGTTCTGGCCGACGTGGGAGGTTTGGTCGGATATCAACGACCAGCAGACGCCGATGGTCACCGAGACGACGACCGACGAAGGCAGCAACATCGCCCAAAGGTGCAAGAGCCCCGACACGCGGGAAGAGCGGTACGGCGACCGCGGTGAATTCCTCCGCAGATACGTCGAATGCCTGAACTTCATCTTCCGGATTGAGACCGGCGAAGCGAAGGGGCAGATCGCGATCATCACGTTCAACGGTGGCGAGCATTACACCGGGGCGAAGTTGTGCGGGATGCTGAAGCGTCGCACGTTCTCGATCTACGCCAACCGCATCGCGTTCAAGGCGTCGCTGCGTACGCGGAACAACCGATCGTGGTACGGGCTCGACTTCAACAACCCGAGCGATGGCAACGCAACGGTGCAGTCGAAGGAAGAGTACGAGGCTCTGAAGAAGATGCACCGCGACCTCGCTGATATGGTCGGGGCGTCGAAGATCACCGTCTCGCGGGATGACGTGCCGACCTCGGCCGCGGCTCCCGTTGACATCTGATCCATTGTGGAGCATGTCGCGAGACCTGCTTCGGGGCGGGGCTGCAAGGCCCCGCCCCATTTTCATGCTCAAGGGGATGCGGTCATGATTGAACTGTTCGAACACCAGAAGCGAGGCGTCGAGATTGCGAACGAGCATCAACGCTTCGCGTTCTTTTGGTCACCGGGCACAGGGAAAACGATGGCGATGCTTTCCATCTGGAAAGAGCGTCCGATGCGCACGCTCGTCGTCGCGTCGAAGTCGATCATCGGTACGGCGTGGGCGAAGGATTCTCTGCTGCTCAAGGTTCCGCTGAAGGTCGTCCACCATGCGAACCGATCGAAGCGACTGAAACTGATCGAAGAACCGGGCGACCATGTTTTGGTCACCAACTACGAGCAGTTCCGGGCGCACGCTCCGCTGCTGCTGAAGAGTGGGGTGCAGCGCGTGATCTTCGACGAGTCGTCGAAACTCAAGAACCGAAAAGCGAAGACGTCGATCGAGGCGCACAAGTTCTGCGATGCCGTGCGAGAGGTGTACTTGCTCTCCGGGACTCCGTCGCCGAACTGCCCGACTGAGTTGTGGTCGCAGTTGCGGTGCCTCGGGATCCGCGCCTCGACCGCGTCGTTCTATTCGTGGGCGCACCGATACTTCATCCCGATCATGCAGCCGGGCCGAGGAGGCAAGCAGGTCATCGGTCGCTGGCTCCCGAAGCCTGAGATGGTCGGTCAGTTCAACGAGTCGCTCCGGCCGTGGAGCGAGGCTCTGCGGAAGGAGGACTGTCTCGACCTCCCCGAACAGGTTGACCAGATGCGAGAAGTCGAACTCTCCAAGACGGAACGAGAGCAGTATGACCAAGTGGTCGAGGAACTCGCCCTCGAAGTCAGCACCGAGGAGGGGCCGCACGAACGGGTCAAGATCTCGGTCGCCGCGGAGGCCGTCATCATGAAACTTCGTCAAGTCGTCGGGGGTGCAGTCCGCGTCGAAGGCAAGGCCGTCGAGATCGGATCTTCGAAGATCGACGCGATGCTCGAAGCCTTGGATGAAATCGGTGACGAACCGACCGTGATCTGGTGCGAGTTTCGAGCGGATATTGACCGCATCGAGAGGCTGCTTCGGGCCCGCGGGGATTCCTGCGGTATCATCGACGGACGCACGTCGCACAATGTCGCCGCGATCGTGGACGACTTCCGTGAAGGCAAGACCAACCGCATCATCGCGCACCCCAAAGCCGCGGGACACGGTACGGACGGCTTGCAGAAAGTGTGCCGCTATGCGATCTATTTTGGATTGTCGTTCTCTGCGGAAGAACACGAACAGAGCCGTGACCGATTGCATCGTTCGGGGCAGAAGTCGAACGTCACGTACGTCTACCTCATCGCGAAGAAAACAATCGACGAGTCCTTGTATTGGATCGTCAAGAAGAAACAGACCAAGCAACGCGCACTCCTTCAAGAGTTGCGGAAGGGAGTCCATGCGTGACTGAACATCCGATCGACAAGGACGTCATCGTTGAGTTCTGCGATACAATTTTTCGGCCTGAAGACTGGGTCGAACTTCGAGCCCTTCGGGGCAGGGGCGGCGGGCACACTCAGTTCGTCAAGGCGAGCGACATCGAGTCCGTGCTTGAATGGGTGCAAGCGCACAACGGTCCGTCGTGGGCTTGTTACGTCGGCCCGAATCCTCGACATTCCAAGAGCGGCAGCGGTCCAACGGGCGCGGGGACTGACCAAGACGTCGCAAACTTTCGAAGCGTGTTCGTTGACTTTGACGATGCCAATCTCGTCGAGGCCATGCGAAGAATCACCGAAGCAGGAATCGCAACGCCGACGCTCCTGATCGAAAGCGGTAGAGCGACGGGCACCCATGCGTACTGGTGTCTCCGACAACCGATCGAAGACGCTGACGAGTGGCGAGGCGTGCAGGCGTGGCTCATCCGTACGCTGTCGAGTGACAAGAGCATCAAGAACCCCGGTCGCATCATGCGACTGCCGGGAACCTTCAACCACAAACGAGGAGCAGCGTGCCGCATCGTGAAGTCGAACGTATCGTTCGACGTGTACACCGATGCAGGTGTGCAACGTGACGAAGTCGCATCGTTCGAGTTCATCGCTCCGGATGCGAACATCGCTCCCGACGACCAGCATCTCAACATGACGACGCTGAAGTTCCTGCACGAGCCCACGCCCGAGGGCGAGCGGAACAATCGACTGATCGCTGCCGCGTTGGACTTCAACGCGAACAACTACCCCGTCGAGGATGCGTTGAATCGTTTGGTCAGTCTGGCCGTCGATCGTGACGGTCTCGACCCTCGTGAAGCCGAGCGGACCGTCCGCTCCGGGTACGCCCGCCCTGCGAGCCCGACCATCCGAGCCATCGGGCCCGAGGTGTCAATGGCGGACCTGATGGCTGATCTGAACGGGGACCGAGGCGGGAGCAGTCCGGGGGAGGCCGGAGAGGGCCCTCTCCCGGACGTTCCGCCGGTTCCGGTGCCGTCGGCCCCCTCTGAGACCCCTGACCTCCCTGACCAGTCTCCGCGGCTTGACGGGCTCCCCGCTGATCCCCGAGATCGGCCCCACGTGTCGAACGTCGCGACGCGGGTGGTGATGGACAACGGCCGACGTCGAGTGGTCACTGTGTACAAGACCATCGACCAAGTGGGGCGCGATATGAGCGAGGCCCTCGGCGGGTGGCCGCGGCGGTCGAAGGCGACCGGACCATTCGCGGTGAAGCAGACCGAAGACGGCCCCGAGATTTGGTCACTTTTCGACGCGAACGATCTGTTCGCCCTGCTGCACGACCGGGCAACGGTTCGATGGGCTCGCGGCGACTGCGAAAGCGAACTCGGCGACACGCTTTCCGCGGTGACCAAAACCGAGTACTTCAAGTGGATCAAGGACAACATCACCCCCGCGTATGACTCGATCTCTGAACTGCCGCACGTGCCACCGAGGCCGGGGATCTATTACCTCCCCGTCGAACTGCCGAAGCCGACCGGGGAGAAACTGAACGAGTTCCTCGCGGCGTTGAACCCGGCGACCGAGACCGATCGAAAGTTGATCCTCGCGGCGTTGATGACTCCGGGCTGGGGAGGCCCTCCCGGTGCGCGTCCGGTGTTCGTGATCGCATCGGACCACGGGCAGGGATCCGGCAAGACCGAGACCGCGAAAGCAATCGGCCGCGTCTGGGGCGGGGCTGCTCCGCTCGACTACGAAGACAACTGGCAGTCGATCTCGAAGCGGATCATGTCTTCCGATGACTGGCTCTCGCGGGTGTTCCTGTTCGACAACGTGAAGGGCAAGTTCGGCGGCGCAGCGATCGAGGCCGCGGTGACCAGCGAGAACCTCACCGGGCACAAGTTGTTCGTCGGCACGGTCAAGCGTCCGAACGACGCCACGTTCCTCATCACGTTCAACATGCCGGAAATGACCCGCGACCTCGCGCAGCGTGCGGTGATTATCAAACTCGGTCAGCCCCGCGTCGGCGACTTCGTCGAGTGGGCGCAGGACTTCATCAACGAGAACCGGATGCAGTTGATCTCGGATCTTCTCGACTTGTTGCGTCAACCGTCGCAAGGCGTGATCGACAGGAAGCACCGCGACCGCTGGGGTGCGTGGCAGCGTGACGTCCTGTCGCGTGTGCCGGATTCGGATCCGGACAAACTCGCGGCCGACATCATCGAGCGTCGTCCTGTTGCCGATGCCGAAGCGGAAGAAGCGAGCGACATCGTGCAAGCGGTCAGCGGTTACCTGCAAGCGGAAGGTCGCAAGGTGGTCGGCGAAGCCGTGTCGGAGATCTCGTCGATGGAGATCGTGAAGGTGATGGAGGACGCGGAACTCTGGAACCCGAACGAGCAGTACAGCGCAGCGGCGAACGCTCGCAAGTGCATCTCGATCGCTCGCGGCAAGTTGCTCGGCCGCGGCGTCCTGATGCCGATCGAAGTTCCAAGTGCAAACGGCAACCGACCGAAGCGGGTGCGGGTGGATACGACCGGCCGCCCGACCCGGCACCGCAGCGGGAAGCAGTCGATCGTCTACGGCTGGGTCTGGGAGAAGGCTTCGCAGATCTACAACGACGACTTCGATGCTGAAGAGCCCACCACCGAGATCCCGTTCTGAAAAAAGTTTCGCCCCTCCCGACACCGGGAGGGGCTCTTTTTGACCAAATGAGCAATTAGTCGATCAAGGCAGTTGACCAAGTGGTCAAGTGCGGTCATACTTCACACATCAAAGCAACGAGCCACGCGGCTCACAACCTCAAGGAACCGACCAATGAACAACGCAACCAACAACAACAAGAACCTGACCGAGACCGAGATCGCCGCCCGCCTCACCGACGAGAACGGCAACCGACTCCCCGGCAAAGAATGGCTCAACGCCTGCCTCGAACTCGGACTCTTCGACGACGTCGCCCCGACCGAAGAAGTCGCCCACGACATCATGTTCTGAACCACGACCACCACGACCAACCTCGAACTCAAGGAACCCAGCCATGACCAACGCAACCAACAACGCAATCACCGCTCGCTCGTTCGACCTGCCCACCATCCTCGACATCGCGAAGGTCGGGCACCGCGTCCGCTCCTTTGACTGGAAGGGATCCGCGGACTGCATGGAGGGCGTCGTCACCGACGTCGCTGACCTCGGCTCGGGTTGCTTCAAGTACACCATCGACGTCGATGCGATCTTCGAGTCAGAGTTCTCCGGTGGCGACGCGACGATCCGTCACTACGAGAACACGCGACGGACCGTCACTCGATTCGTGCAGCCTTGGAGCAAGTTGTCCTCGGACTTCCACAACGTCACCGCGGGCGTTCCCGTCACTGTCACCGAAGCCTGAACCCAAGGGGGGCGGGCACGTCCCCCGCCCCCACCACACACCCCCCCCCCACAGAAACAACCACAGACCCCACCCCCCAACCCACCCAACCC
>UEXM01000407.1_pt1 | contig 46499 bp, 47 predicted proteins | sample 1796661 | NCBI WGS metagenome assembly UEXM01 (sample SAMEA4772469, study PRJEB27181) | metagenome | reverse complement strand
TTGCTGTGAGAAATCAATGGGAATGAACTTACTCTGACAGGATAAATCGGGTTTGTAGTTAGCCATGTTAATTAACTTTCGCCGGATAATATCTATTAGATCACAGATAAGAATACGGCACAAGGTTAAAAAACATACAGATTTAAAATAATAAAAGGAACCTTAAAACGTTCCTTTTTGGAGAAATTCTACAGCCTCAACGCCACCTTAAGCGGCAATAAAATAGCTGGCTAAAATTAGCGAGGAACGAGCAAAAGCCAGCTGTTTTTTGTCCGTTTGAAGGTCTTGTGTACGCCCAGCATGGGCATGAACTAATGAGGTGAAAGTCCTCTGTAGGAAGATCACCGTTTAGTTAACTAATTGTTATTAAACGCTAACTACTAGCGAATGGCAAGGGCTTTTCCGTGAGGAATGGTTCGGAGGAAGCCGCTAGCAAATTTGCGAGCTGATGAACAAGAACATCATATGAGGCGTAGGCTAGAGGTGAGTTGGCACAAGACGACGAAACCATGTGATCTAATAGTCACCGTAAATGATGCAGCAGTGCAAAGAAAGTACATGTCCTTATCTGGGGAGATCTGCTTAACAAGCAATCGACCTGCCACCAGTAAGACTCTGGTATACCAATGTCTTGGCTTTTCAGTGTCATCAACTGAAAAGAGCGAATAGATGAAATCGATAGCGCGTATCTGGGTAACCGACTACGTGATTAAGCAGAAGTCAGCAGACGGCATAGTAGCCCAATGCCCATCGTAATGGTTGGGACATGGTGAAGGCCTGAACATTAACTATAGGAGGAACATTTATGCATTTTGATAGGTCTTTATTGCCGCCAGGCTTTGCCGCTATCGAGCATGACATAATAACACCAACCTTACATGAGAACTTATTTGAACAAGTTCTATCGCCAACAAATCTCGACTCAGCCTACAAGCGTGTGAAAGCGAACAAAGGCAGTGCGGGCGTTGATGGGATGAGCATCGATGACTTTCCAACATATGCGCTAGCAAATTGGGAGGCTATCAAAGCACAGCTCACCAACGGGACATATCGTCCTCAACCTGTACTACGCGTTGAAATACCCAAACCTGATGGAGGGAAACGTTTGCTAGGCATACCTACGATCATAGATCGTATTATCCAACAAGCGATCCATCAAGTCCTTAACCCAATATTCGATCCTGAATTTTCTGCCTACAGTTTTGGTTTTCGCTCGAGTCGCAATGCGGCACAAGCGGTAAAGCATGTACAGGCATGCATAAAGTCAGGTCACAAGATTGCGGTAGATGTTGATTTGTCGAAATTCTTTGACCGAGTTGACCATGATTTACTCATGCATAAGCTAGGTTGTCGCATTAACGACAAACCCTTGATGCAATTGATTGGAAAATACCTAAGGGCGGGTATTGTAGATAAAGGGAAACGATATCAAACCCGAGAAGGGGTTCCCCAAGGAAGTCCCTTATCGCCATTACTTTCCAATATCATGCTCGACGAGCTTGATAAAACGTTAGAAAAGCGAGGGCATTGTTTCGCTCGTTATGCTGATGATTTTACGATTTTAGTGAAAAGCCATCGAGCAGGACAGCGTGTTTTAATGAATATTAGTGTGTTTTTTTACAACGTAAACTTAAATTGGTTGTTAACGAAAATAAAAGTCGTGTTGGCTCAGTAAAAGAAACTAAGTTCTTAGGGTTTAGTTTCAGACGAGGTCAGATACAAATCCACGACAAAGCACTCGTTAAATTTAAACAACAAGTGCGTCGATTAACGAATCGAAACTGGGGAATAGCGATGAAGAAACAAATTATTCATTTAAACCGTTATTTACGTGGTTGGGGAAACTACTTCTTTATAGCCAATGCATATCAACTATCGGTAGATTTAGATCATTGGGTTCGTCGTAGAATAAGGATGTGTTACTGGCGACAATGGCGACGACCAAGAACCAAGGTAAGAAATTTACTCAAGCGAGGCGTACCAGAAAAACTTGCGATAAGCTGTGGTATTACAAGCAAAGGCCCATGGAGAAGCTCTAAAACGAAAGGTATCAACATGGCATTAACGGATCAGTTTCTAAAAGATGAGGGGTTAATTGCACTGCGTGATATCTGGATAAAAGTACATCATGGTTAGTGAACCGCCCTGTGCGGAGCCGCATGCAGGGTGGTGTGGGGGCTGGAGGTTAGAGACCTCCGGCTACCCGATTAGCTTGCATTGTTAACCTCGTCCATTAGACAAAAGTGTTTAGACAAACCATCAATATCAGGGTAAATGTTTTTGAAATTTACACCAAGTCTATCTAGTGATTTTAAAATTATTGTTTTATGTTCAGCAGGAATTATCCACTCATGAAGCGTGTCCTGTTGGGTCGGTGGAAAAATACTATTTTCAATTACAGAATCATTCGTAGGATGATAAGTAAAATTTCCAAGTTGCGCTCGAATACGGTCTGCTATTGGAGGAGGTTGATATGCTACAACACCGTCATAGTCTTTAAATTCTTTTACCTCTGGATCTGTTACATACCAAGTAGGAAAATATGCAGTTAACCTAGCATCCTTTTTTAATTGATCTGAACAAGCAAAAAACGCCGCAACTAATATATTGGAAGACCAATCTAAAAACTTGGTTGGAAAGCCATGATGTTGAGCAATTGCCATACATTCAAATTCATTTTCAAAGTTTAACTCTGGAAAACGGCTAGCCTGTTTAACCCACATTTTATATTTAAATTCAAAATCTTTTGCGTATGGTGGCCTAAAAGCTTTAGGAATTAGCCCCCATGAAGCATCGGCTTGGCCTCGATAAAACCAACCACCAACCCAATCATCCGAAGGTAATCTTTCTGATAGTTCTAAAAGTTCTTGGACTGATGTAATTTGATCCACGATTGCAAATGCTCCCTGTTGCAAGCTAACAATTTAATAGGAGGCAACTTGCCTCTTTTATAGAAAAAAAGTTTCCACCTTATTTATTTTACCTATTAGTAACAAATCTTTGCAGCTAATACCACTCCTTGACTAAAGATAAAAACAACAATTTCCTCTTTAGACAAAATGAGGAAACTTGCCTCATTTTGTGACTTGGGTGGAAATGAAAAACAACGCTATATAAAATATAATTTTCTTAGGGGTTATACATGGATCACGCTGCTTATAATTGCGTTAACCGCAGGTTATTTGGTTGAACAATTTATAAAAGCCCCCATCCCAAATTTTAACTTAAAGCGTTTGTAGTTGCGCCAATTTACCTATTGGATCAGTGAGTGATTCAGGCGGTACGGTAAACCATTGTGGGCCATTTTTGGTCATGTAGATACAGTCTTCTAACCTAACACCAAATTCGCCTTGAATATAAATACCGGGCTCATTCGAAAAACACATGCCGGGTTTTAATATTGCTGTTTCGCCGTGAACAAAGTTAACGCTTTCATGACCCTCCATGCCAATGCCATGGCCTGTTCTATGTGAAAGCCCTGGTAATTTATAGCCAGGGCCAAAGCCTTTGCTTTGATAAAATTGTCGAACGGCGTCATCTACTAAGCCTGCTTGCTTACCTATTTGTGCTTGCTCAAAAGCAATTTCTTGTCCTTGCCTAACCGTTTGCCAAATGTTTTGTTGGCGCTTACTTGGCTCACCAAAAACAAAGGTTCGGCTGATGTCTGACTGGTAACCGTGCACATTACAGCCGCAGTCCATTAATACTATTGAGCCTTCAGTGAGTATTTGCTTTTGTTTAGTACCATGAGGATAAGCACTGGCTTGATTAAATAAGGCCATATTCCAGGCGCCTTTGCCGCCTAACTGTTGTTGGGCGTTGTTCATGAGTGATTTTACGTCGCTTTGGCTCATACCGGCTTTTAATTTTGACCAAACTTCAGCGTAAGCTAGTAAAGTTACTTCATTAGCTTTGTGCATTAGCTCAAGTTCATGCTGGCTTTTGTACATGCGACAACCACGGGTGATTGGCTCAGCACTGATATGCTGCATGTTAGAAAGTTCAGCCATTACGCCGCTTAACACAAAGTAACGTACAGAGTTTTCGAAGGCGACTTTACCCTTGTTTAACTTAGCATCTGTTAATATTTGTTTAATTAGGGCGAACGGACTTTCATGCTCTTGCCACACTCGTATATCGTTACCAACGGCTAAACTTTCTCGTACGCTGGGCTCTTCAAAAAATGGACAAATCACTGAAATTTCACCTTCACGAGGAATAATAACGGCAGTTAAACGCTCACTGCGCCACCATTGTATGCCGGAGAAATAATCCATGGCAGCACCGGGCTCAAGGATTAAAGCGGAAATGTCTAACTGCTGCATCAGCTTTTGAGCTTGGTGAATGCGCATAAGCCTTTCGGTTGCGCTGATAGCTGATACTGTGGTGGTGATCGGTTTTAATGCTGTTGCTTGATTTTTGCTTCCGTCATGTTGATCATTAGCGGATAATGCTTGAGCAGAAGAGCTTAACGTTTGCCCTGCTATTGTTAAAGTGGCAATACTAGCACCGCTAGCTTTTAAAAAGGCTCTTTTACTGATCTTCATGTGATTTCCTGTTTAAGGTAAATGGCTAATTAAATTAATATTATCTACACAAGTAAGCAAGTTTTATGGCAAAACCCAATAAAAAAGGCCCAACAAAAACCGTTGATATTTTTTGTGTTAACTGCAGTGCGCTTTTATTTAAATATCGCAAAGGGGGTAAAGGTGCATTAGTAAAAAGCTTTAAGGAGCGTATCAGCCAAGACCATACTCATCAGCCCTGTATTTGTCCAAAGTGCGATAAACTGTTTGCGCGAGAAGTGTTGATCAGAGGATTACCCGCCTATAAATTTATTGGCGGAAAGGTTTGGTTTAAATAATATCAATTGATGAATGTTATAGAGAGGGAATAAAATTCATCAGAACAGTTATTTATTAGAAAAACCATAAACTAAGTGCATTTATTTGGGTATACGCCACGCTCTGTTAGCCATTGGTATGCTTGTTGAGTATTATTACAAAATGTAGTTTCTACATTGGTCAATACATCATGGCTAGCTTCCATCAAAGCCTTTTGGATAGACATGCTACAAATTACCACTTCGTATCTTTGGTTATTGGCATTAGCCCATATGTTTAGCTCGTCAATTTTTTCCCACATGTCAGGTGTCGATAACTCCCAAGCGGATAAGTCAACCAGGCAAGCCCAAGGTTTGTTATTTATTTTACTTACATGTGCTTTATATTCTTTGCAAAGCCTTTCGACTGTTTCAGCATTCCACGAGTCAAAACATTGTATCACTAAGGTTTGTTCTACAACTTCCATTCGAAAAGAGCCATGCTCGTTCATAAAGCCTCCTGCAAAATCTAACCCTCTTATTTAAGAGGTCTATTATAGTGGACTAAAAATTAACTTAGTAAAAACATACGATTATTTTTATTTGTTGAATGATCCGTTTATAATTTTTATACCATGACTTAAAGTGTTAGTGCAAGCTTGTCTAACCATTCTCGGTTGTTACTGCTTTGTTGTAAAAGGTAATTAGTTGGCTTGTTTACATTACAAGGGGTGGTAGTAATCGCTGGTTATTTGACAAGTTGAGCATTATGAGTGAGTAGTCTCACTCATAAGCTTAAACACAGACATTGGCTCGAATATGCTAACTCAGCCAGTTAGAGGTGGGGTTGTAAAAAAACCTGAGTGACTGTACTAGGTTCAAATAAGTGAACTCAAATTGAGCAACTCACTTAGTCAAATGAGCTAAATAATTTGAGTGACTTAACATTAAATAAATGTCTCATTAACCTTCTTTAGGTAAAGCAGTAATCGGCTTGTAGTAACTCACTTCTAATTCGTCATTGATACAGGTTAGTAAGTAATTGTTCATTTCTGCCGTTGTAATTTCATCTTCTGCAGCATCGTTTTTACATTGCGCTAAAAGGCTTAAGACATACTCCGGAGATGCAGCCATTAATTCTGTTTCATCTTCGTTGCAAAATGCGGCGTTTGAAGTCAATGTCAGTGCTGCCAGCATTAAAATCATTTTTTTCATAGTTAATCTCTTAAACGTATATTTAATTACATGTCCCAATAGTCACTTAACGAATTAAGCTGTCTATCAAGAGACCTTTTTTCAGTTAATGAATCTAATCTTTTTCTGACCTGATATTTTTGTTTTGCTGTTTTTCTCATTGCTGTTTTATTGGTTGAACCATAGGCAATTTCAAAACCAGCAATACCAGTATCAAAATTTAAATCATCATCAATATCGGTGTCTGCATATGTATCAATGTTCATTTCTTTACCTTATAAAAAAATCATACTTGGATTTTCCACTAGATAATGTGCCGATATTTGAAAATAGAAAAGTGAATTATTTTGTGATTATTAATCAAAATTTTTAATTGAATTTATTTGTCAATAAAAATGAAAAGTAAGCGAGGTTAAATCGAGCTGTAACTGACGTTGCTTTAGTTGATGGTTATTTAATAAGTGCAATATAAACAATGATTTATTGCTGTCATTTTAAGTTGAGCTGTTGAGCGTTAAGGCAACAGCTTATGTTTTGATTTAGAACAGTGTGCTGATAGTGCAGGCAGTTTTAGGGTGTTTTTTAACTAAAAAAATATTTTTATTACAATTTTTTTGTTGCTTCGTTGCGTTGCTGAGCTAAGGCTTGAAGTTGTTTTGATTGTTGGTGCAAACTGTTGCGTACTAAGGCTTCTCGGTCTTCTTCACGAATATGATGAAAAATTACTTTGTAATGCGTTTGTTGTTCGCTCAAGTCTGTATTGATTATTTCGCCAATACAATACAAGGCTGTGTTTTCATCAGGAAAGAAAAGCTTTAACTCGAGAAAGTCACCAAGGTTAAATTGCTTGGTGTCATCACTTGTAAATATGATGCCGCCACCACCAAATTTACGTGCTGTAAATCGGGCATTAATGTTATCTTCTTGAGCGAGAATATAGCCTACCAGTAAGTCCATTTTTTGTGCTTGATGATTGAGATACTCCATTAATTGGCCAGCAACACCAGCAACTGTTTGTAATGGTCGTAATGCGCTTTGATCTAAAGTGTTTATTTCTGATGCTATTTTGAACGGCGCAGGCATGTCGGCTAAGAACTTTTGATAATCAGGTAGCTGAGCTAGTTCAATCACCTTAGCGTTGATATTAAATGAATAATTTATGGAAAAGAACTCATCAAACTGAGCAAGTTTTGTTTGATTTTCAGCAGTTGCCATAGCTTAGTTTCCTTGTCGTTTTTACTGTTTTAATGTGAGCTAGCAAGAAATACGTTAACTGCACATTCGCACATTTCATCGATTTGGCTTTCTTGTGCGTATATACCGTCAATGACTAAGCGAGCAATACCATGCAAAGTTGCCCAAGTTACTTGTGCTAACCGCAAGGTATTTTCTTCTTGAATAATAATACCTTGCTCCTGCCAGAGTTTAGTCATTTCAACTTGATAATTAAAGCTGGCATAGGCTATTTTTTTTAAGGTGTCGGTACTGTTATTTTCTTTCCAAATAACACGACCAAACATCAATTCATAGAGTGACGGATTTTTTGTTGCAAAGCCTATATAGGCGTGAACAAAGTTACGGTACTTCTCTTCACTAGACAGTTTTTCCTCAGAGAAAATTTCACTTGAGCGCTGATGCCACTGTTCAAAACCTTGCTCGGCAATGGCACATAATAAGTCATTTTTGTCAGTAAAGTGATGATAAGCGGCAGTGCGAGACACCCCTATTTTTTCAGCTAATTTACGTAAAGATAAACCTTCTATTCCGCCTGCGGTCACCATTGCACTTGCGGTGCTAACCAAGGATTTACGCAAGTCGCCATGATGATATTTGGTTTTGTTTGCCATGAATTAATTTACCTGACGTGAGTTGTTTTTATTAAAGGACTTTTTTCGATGGTAAAGCCACATTAGCAAATATCAGTCCTGCCACTAATGACATAAAAATCAAGAACGTTTGCGAGCCAATATCGGTAGCATTGAGCATGATCTGTCCGGATACTGCATTGCTCAAGCCGATATAAACCTTACTTCCAGGTACCAATACAACTAAGCCCATTAATTTAACAATACTTGAGGGAAGGTTCATGATGCGAGAAAAAATACTACTGTATAGGCCTAAGGCAAAAGCGCCAACAAAAGCGCCAAGTGCCACGCCTAAATATTCGGCACCAATGATGCTGGCGCCAAAAGCAATATAGCCTGACAGAATTCCCCATGGAGCATCTTTTTTTCGACATTTAAAAAGAATAACCAAGCTGATTGATAACGTTGTCACTGCTGCCCAAGATGTCCAGTTAGGTGTACTCGGTGGCTGAATGAATAAAACTTCGCCCCACATCATTTTACCTAAAGCTATACCTAATACGCCGCCAAAGTAGATTTTAAATAAAATCATTAAGGCATCCATTAATCTAGCGGTACCTGATATTAGGTTTCTAGCGGCAAGTTCTGATAAGGCTAAGGTTAACGATAAACCGGGAATAAAAGCGATGATGCTCGATAAAATAACTAATGGAATATTGATACTGGGATCAATTAAGGCTATTGCTGTAGCTAAAATTGCGGTAGTCATGGCGGCAATAGGCTCTAACATATCGGTAACTCGACGTGAACGTTCAGCCCAAAAAGTAAATAAGCAAACCACCAAACCGAGCAAAGTAGACCAAAAAACGTCATTCCAGCTGGTGTGCATTAGCATGGCAAATGCGCCGCTAGAGGCGCCAAAAGCAAGAAAGGTTAAAAAGCGCCCATAAGGGTTAGGCTTGTCAGCAATTTCATCTAATCGTTCAATAGATTCTGCTAGCGTTCGCTGACCTGAAGTAAGTTCGTCAACTAATTCATCGGCACGTGCCAATGAGCCTAAGTCTAGATCGCCAGGGGCAACCCGTAGAATGTGATTATAATCTTGATTTTCGTCATCTTCAGATAAAACAAAAGTTAATGAGGTCGGCGTAATTACAAAAGAGCCGTAAACACCTAAGCTTTCGGAAACATCGGTTAAATGTGCCTCTAATCGATAAGCGGGAGTACCAAACTTATGTAAGGCTTTGCCTAAACGAATTATAAATCGACGTTTATCAGTAAAGCTATCAGTATTTGCCATAGCAAGATCATTCATATTGAAAATATTTTTATATGGTAAATGATTAATTTTAAAATGAAAGCATAGATGCTAAATCTTAATAAAAAGTTGCACACTCAGGTGTTTAATTAAGCAGAGCTAGCAAGAATTTTTAATTGCTTTAACACATATTGAGTAGCACACGAAGAAAACTGGCAGCTAATCGCAATTTCGGTATGATAAGGGCTGTTTCTATTAAAGTTATCAAAGCATGTTATCGCTTTTACTTGCTTTTTGGTTAATGTAACTTATCCTCATCAGCCTAGTTATTTGGACGGTATATTTTATGACGTTATTGATTATTCTACTTTGTGTATTTGGCGCTGTTGCGTTAATGGTGGTTCTAGGACAGCGTTTTGGTAAGCCAATGGAAGTTGAACAACAGCAAAAGTATTCAAAAATTCTATGGATAGTTGTGTTTATCGCTATTGTTGCCGCCATTATTAAGCAAATGTTCTAAGTTACCATCTGTATGCGCTAAATCAGCTTAGTAATTATGTATTCACTTTACTCAGCTTTGTTTGGCTTTCTTGATAGTAAAGTGAAATTCATTGTTGTTTATTATCTTACCTTTGTTGTTATAATTATTCTCGAAAATACTTACCTCACCATGATTATTCTGTAATATTATTGCGCTTGATCGTGTTCCGTAGTCGGGTGAAACAATAAAAATACTACTCAGTAACATTTCTAGCTCCTGGCTCAACCCTGTTACGGGTAAGCTTTCTTGCTCGGCGGTTACTTGATTCCTCATGACTGAAAAAAGAGCGTCTATCTCTAAGTTACTGCCTGCTATAACCGTTTTTAGGGCCTTTAATCCTAAAGCCATTTTGGGCCATGTATCATCTAATGCACCATTAGAAACACTGTGAAAGCCGGGGGCGAGTTTAACGAGTTTTTGCTTTACGCTGTCAAATGCTTGTAAATTATCTAACGGACCAAAAACTAAATTAAAGTCATTATACTTAATGGCTTTGTCAGCCAAATATTCCTTAGTTTTCAATGTGCTATTGCTGAGCGCCTGTACAACTAATTCACCCCGTGAACGTTTGTTTTTATCAAAACTTTCGGGACGTCTAAAATTTGTTAAAGCAGCAAAATCGCCTTCGGTGTTTAAGCCCAACCAAGTTCCTCCCGCCTGTAGGTCTTTACCTGCGAGTATGTTGGGCTCGGTCCACCAATGCATATTTTGTGTTGGACGTTGATGAAATTCATCACGGTTTGCACAAATAATAACGGGATAATCTGAGTGCTGTTTAACAGCAATAAATAAAATACACATAGCAGCTTCTTTCCAAAATAGAGCATTTGATAGCAAAGCGTTTGTCAGCAAAAATATTAACACTTACTTCATAAACCTTTTGCACTTTTTTTGCACTTTCAACGTTAAAGTGAATAACTATAGCGTCATAGACCTAGCGCTAATATACCCAAACCACTTGAAAATACAGGATTGTGCAAGTCGAAAAAGGGTTAGCACCAAGGCATTGATTGAAGAGAATGGTTGTTCCATTGTCAAAATCAATAACGCCGGAGATGGCCCTTTATCGCCTTGCCCTGATTTCTCAGCTTAATTCTGAAACTGCATTTTCAAGTGGCTTGGGTATAAAAGCCTGACAAAATACTATAGTGACAATTATTGATAAATAGGTCATTTAGTTGATGCATTAAATCATGATAAATGGTTCTAACTAAGCATAACTTGGTGCTTTAACTCTACGCCATCATAGGATATGGTTTGTAGCATAAAAATTACACGTATTGTTACTCAAGTTAAAGGCAGTAAAGCTGATGTTCACACTCCCCGTTATTGATTTGAAAAATAAAGTATCAGCGCAAGAATGGCAGCTCAGAGTAGATTTAGCAGCCTGTTATCGTCTTATCGCGCTTCATGGTTGGGATGATTTAATTTATACCCATGTTTCGGTGCGCATCCCTGGTACTGAGCATGTGCTAATTAACGCTTTTGGTTTGCGCTTTGATGAAATTACCGCATCCAATTTAGTTAAAATTGATATGGCAGGCAATATTGTTAATGCAGATTGTCCATTCGAGTTTAACCCTGCAGGCTTTACTATTCATAGTGCCGTTCATGAAGTACGTCACGATGATATATGTGCCTTGCATGTGCATTGTAATGAAGTCATTGCCGTTGCTTCTTTAAAAGAAGGCTTGTTACCTCTTAGTCAATATTCAATGTTTGCTTTAGCATCGATGAGTTATCACGACTATGAAGGTTTAGCGGTTAATGAAGATGAAAAGCTCCGCTTGCAACGAGACTTAGGCAATAGCAATTTTATGTTATTGCGTAATCATGGCGCGTTAACTATGGGGAAAACCATTGGTGACGCTTTTATGCATATGTATGACCTAATACGAGCTTGTCAGATACAAATACAAATAATGTCTACGGGGATGCAGCCTATTTTGCTGGAACAAAGCCTTATTGACGGTATTAAAGCACAAGCAGACATTGTTCATACCGGTTTAACCGGCGGACAAAAGGCTTGGCCAGCGATGTTACGACGCGCATATAAAGTTGATGATAGCTTTGCCTTATAACCCTTAACCTTATTGATGTCGTTATTTAATCTTGTATTGAAACAGCATGTAAAGAGAACCTAATGAAAGTAACTCACGTAGAAATTTTTGATATTGAATGTCCAAAACGTCCCGGTTGGAACCCTGTTTTTATTCGTGTACATACCGATGAAGGTATTACTGGGGTTGGTGAAGCAGGTCTTGCCTACGACTGGGGACATAGTGCCGCGGCAGCGATGCTAAAGGAGATCAGTGAAGCAATTTTGATCGGCTTTAACCCCTTTAACACTGAATTATTATGGTCACGTATGTTACGGGAAAGCTTTTGGGGCTTAGGTGGCGGGCCGGTGCTTTATTCTGCAATGAGCGCCATTGATACCGCGTTATGGGATATCAAAGGTAAAGCGCTCGGGTTGCCTGTATACCAACTTCTTGGTGGTAAAACTAACGACAAACTGCGAACTTATGCAAGTCAGTTACAGTTTGATTGGGATGAAACAATTAGCAAGCTTATTGAGCCCGAGCAATACGCTGAGGCAGCGTTAAAAGCGGTTGCGCAAGGTTACGATGCAGTTAAAGTTGATCCTATTGTTTATAATCAAGACGGCAGTTCTTCATTTGATCGCACTAAACTGTTTACGCCAAAACAAATGCGCTTATTTGGCAATCGTTTACGAGCAATACGTGATGCTGTAGGGGAAGATGTCGATATTATTTTTGAGTCGCACTCATTAATGGGCGCGGCATCAGCTATTCAAATGGGAAAAGTCATTGAAGAAGTTGGTTGCATGTTTTACGAAGAGCCGGTTAATTATCTGAATTCAGCCGTGCATAAGAAAGTGGCTGATAACGTTAACGTGCCAATTGCTGGCGGCGAACGTTTATATCATCGCTGGGATGCTCGGCCTTATTTTGAAGACCAAAGCATTGACGTTTTACAACCCGATATTGGTTTATGTGGTGGCTTTACGGAAGCGAAAAAAGTGTGTGATTATGCTGATGTCTACGATATTCGTATTCAAGCTCATGTTTGTGGCGGACCGGTGGCAACAGCAGCGTCTTTACATCTTGAAACTGCGATCCCTAACTTTTTAATTCATGAGCACCATACCTATGCCATTAAAGACTGGAATCGTGAGTTATGTATACAAGACCCTCAGCCGGTTGATGGTTTCTTTCAAGTATCTGAAACACCAGGTATTGGCATTGAACTAAATGATGAAGTCGTTAAGCGCTCGCCGAATGTTACAGTTAATGCGTTGAAATAAAAAAGGGGCAGAATAGTTATCAGTTTCAAGCTGTCAGCTGTCAGTTTGAAGCTGCTGTCCAGGTTAAATATAATCAATCGGCAGGGCGGTTGTGTACTTTATTTCCTCCATGGCAAAGCTTGAACTAATATCTGCAAAGCTGGCGCGAGTGATTAAACGTTGATAGAAACTATCATAGGACTTCATATCCGGCACAACCACGCGTAGTAAATAATCAACTTCACCACTCATTCGATAAAATTCAATAATTTCTGGAAAGTCTTTCGCCACCTCTCTAAATTCACTTAACCATTTAGGGTTGTGCTGGTTAGTTTTTATGGTGACAAATACCGTTAAACCTACGTTTAACTTTACAGGGTCGGCCAGAGCGACACGGCCTTTAATAATACCTGACTTTTCCATTGCTTGAATGCGACGCCAACAAGGTGTGGTTGATAAGCCAACTTGGCTGGCAATATCACTGACAGAAGCCGTGCAGTCATGTTGTAAGATTTTGAGTATTTTTTTATCGAATGCATCCATAAGGGCTAAAATAAAAACTATTTAATGCTAAGAGAGGTAAATTATCTTGCAGCAAAGTGCGGATAATGGCGAGAAAAATTAACTACTTTGTAGTTTTTTTGTTTTGTTAATATACATGTCAGCGTCAGCAACCGCTAGTAAAGTTTCAATATTTCCGCCATCTCTAGGGGAAGTTGCCACGCCAATGCTTGCAGAAACTGATACGCTAATATCGCCATGTAAAATAGGCTCTTGAATAATTTTTAAGAGCTTTTCTACGAGCTTATTTGAGTTTAATTCGGTATTCAGCACGATAACAAACTCATCGCCTCCTATCCTTGCTACGGTATCTGTTTTTCGAACAATAGATTTAACTTTTTTTGCAATTTCGATGAGAACATTATCCCCACATTGATGACCATAGTTATCGTTAATTGGTTTAAAACGGTCTAAATCGAAATAAATTAGGCTAAATTGGCTGTTGTTTCTATTGGCGTTGTTTATTTGGTAACTGACACGATCAGCCAGTAAATTTCTATTCGCACATTGGGTGAGTTGATCATATAAAGCGAGTTGTTTTAATTGTTTTTCTTGGCTTATTTTCTGCGCTAATAAGGATTTGATTTTTTTAATGTTCGTGACGTGTTTAAGCTCGCTTTCAACAATGATTTTTAATTGTCCAAGCATTTTATTTAAAGGCTGAGAATAGTCAGTAGCTTTTGTGTCAATAACACAAAAAGAGCCAAAAATAGTGCCATTTGGCCAGTATAAAGGGTAACCCAAATATGATCTTACAGGACCGTCACAAACGGGTGCTGCGCATGCCCATTTATCATCGGCTAATGCATTTTTAACATAAAGTTTATCTTTGCTTTCAACAATGTGCCGACAAAAGCTTTTCATGTCCCAAGGCCAGCAGGAATTAACATGCAGAAAATTATTATGATTATCACTTGTCGCAACCACATTAAATGTTTGTTGCCTGTATTGCACAATAACACCACTAGCAGCATCAAAAATCTCAGCCATCATATTGACAAGGTCTTGCCATTTAGCTATGTCTAAATTTTCTATTGGATGCTCAATGATACAGTTATTGGTATTGACCATGTGTTATCAAACTCATTTTATGTCGGCAATACTCTAGAGTATAGGTGGCTATATCGACAAGACAAAATTCAATGGTTAAATTTATAAAACAGGTAAGCGTTTTGATAACAGAGCTGGACAATATTTTTACTGCTTAAACAGGGTTTATAATCTTGCAGCAAGGTATATGTATTTCGCCAAGTATCTTGGTAACTGCTATGCCACAAACTTAATGGAAAATTACTGGCTAACATTACACGGCTTATGCCAAAGTTTGCTAAACATAATGCGATAATATGATGTTGCCAGCTAGCTAAATAGTGCCGATCTGTCATTTCATAGCCAGAGCACTTGATGAAAACAGTGTTGAATTTAGCTAAACGTTTAAGATTATCTAACCAAGTGGTTTGCTGTTTATTATTTGTTGTCGGCGAGCCTGCATGATTGATACATAACATTAAATCCGTTGTTGATTGTATTATGGCAATTAAGCTATCAACTGCCGTGGTATCCGTGAGTGGCATTTGCAGCTCAAAACTGAGTCGCTTATCGGCGAGTAGGGCTAAATTAGCTTGAGTATGCTGATGATTTAGAATGACTTGTGCATCATCATCTAGAATATGACGAATACCGACTACACTTGGATAGCGTATTAACTTTTCAAGTTGCTCAGTAAATATTGGCTTGGGCAAGGTAATATCAAGCATAGCTATGCTACGAAATGCCCGTTTACAGGTGTTTTCTAGCCAAGCTATTTCACGCCAAGGGTGTTCATTATCAAATCCTGCTTCAATATGCACAAAGCCTGATAAATATAAGGGTGAGCTTAAGGCTAGATCTTGCTCTGAAAAGTTGTTGGCTATGATGCTTTTATCCGGCCAAAAAGGCGGGTTTTCAGGCCTCAACCATTGATAGTTGCCTTTATTAAGGTCAAACAGGTGAATGTGAGAGTCTATTATTTTTATCATCAGTTATACATTACTGTGCTGTATAGCCACCGTCGATCACTTGCAAGCTGCCGGTGATGAATTTCGCTTTGTCTGAAGCAAGAAAATAAACCAGTTCAGCCACTTCTTCTGCTTGTCCTAATCGTCCGAGTGGTTGCAAGGCTGCTTCTTCGGCATGTACATCAGCTTTATTTGCTCCTGATTTTTCGCAGTAATTATTGATGGCTTGATGATAAAGGGGGGTTTCTATTGTACCCGGACATACCGCATTAGCGCGAATATTAAACTGTGCGTAATCGAGCGCGGTAGTTTTTGCCATCGAAGCTAGTGCCGCTTTACTCAGGTTATAAGCAAAAGAATTATGTTTAGCGATCAGCGCTTGATCAGATGACATAAGAATAATTGCGCCATCTTTTTGTGTCTTCATTGCTGGTAATACGGCTTTTACTGCAGCATAGGCACCTTTGACATTAATATTAAATACCCGGTCTAGTTCCGCTTCACTGGTGTTTTCAATTGAACCTGAAAAATGTATGCCGGCGTTAGAAACGAGTACATCAATACGATGTTTTTTAGCGATATTTTCAATAACTTCATTAACTTGACGTACATCGGTAATGTCACAATGATAAAAATCTCCAACAGTAGAAACCGTAATGTCGAGGTTAAATACTTGATAATTTTTCGCTAAAAATAGCTTAACGATACTTAAGCCAATGCCTGAACTTCCGCCGGTAACAATACAAACTTTTTTCATAGTGATAACATATTAATGATTTTGTTAAATAATATCGTTTACTTACATTAATAACCAATTGAAATATGCAATTAATCACTTTTAGACAGTCTGAACCGTTAATAAAAGTGTCACAGTCAATTCCAATTACTAGCTATCATTTAGTCAGGTCATTTTTTGAAAGTTTATCGTTGCTTAATATTGATCATAAGCTTGTTACATGTGCTACAACGGCTGTTGTATCGTATTTTTTACATTGTTTGCCGTCATAAAAATTATATATACCTAGTTGTAAAAAGAAAAAGGAAGGTCAATTGAGAAAGCTAAAAGAGAAATTAAAAGTTTATTACATCATGAGTGTGTTCAGTGTGTTATTTGCCTTGTTGGGCTTTAGCTATAACACATGGCGTATGGAAGTTAGCGAAGAGAATAATAATGTTCGCACTGCCGCTTTTGAAGTGCTTTCACATTTAGGTGAATTAGAGCATGTTATTTTATCAGCACACTATGACAATGATCTGGTGGAAGGCAACCCAAGAAAGGGTTGGGTAAAAGTGGGGTTAGTGGTTGATTTAAGCGTTTTAATTACACCTGAGGTAGCCGATAAAGCGCTAAAATTAAAAGCGCAATGGGCGGATTCTTGGCACTTAATGCGTACTGAACAGGCGGTTGTTACTGATCTCGTTACTCGAATAGATGATACCCGCATGGCGATAAAACTGGTTTTAAAACAAATGAGTTAACGCGTTATTACTACTAGCGTGATGTCATGAATTATCGCCATCATAGCAAGTGAAATACGGATGACGATATTATATTGTTGAGTGCTTTAAAACGGCTAATTACTGGCTTTGTTAGCACAGGCATTACAAAGGCCTAAAAGTTCAAATTGAGCGTCAATTAATTGAAAACCTACCGAAGAAACTGACTCGCTTAACTCTTTGGTTAATGTGGGATTCATGGCTATTTCTTGAGCATCACCACAGCTTTTACAGACAACAAAATATTGATCTTTATGATTGTGTTTACAGGCAAGGTGCGAACAAACAACGTATTTATTTAATGTTGGCAATTTGTGTACTAGCTGCATTTCTATGAAAAAATCAAGAATACGATAAACCGACATCGCTTGAATTTTTTGCTCGCTGCTTTGGTTATATAATTCAACTAAGTCGTAAGCAGAAAGAGGGTGTTCAGCGCGAATCAAATTTTCGAGAATATCACGACGTTTGTTAGTGAATCGCCCACCAGCTGCTTGGCACTTTTCTTCGGCGTTCTGTAATAATTTATCAATCAAGGTTAACTTCCTCATAACTTTTGGTACCTCGCATCAGATACAATATCGGGCATAGTAGCTGAAGTTGTAGCTATATGCATGCTGATAATAAAATTTCACTGGTAGCTTAGGTAATAAAATGAAAAAAAAGGCTACACATTAATTTATAGTGAGTTATTAAGGGTGATCTATTGTTGTTTTTTGAGTTTTTAATGTTATGTTGTATCATTTCTTTAATGCTGTAAGATAACAGCATTAAAGAAATGATCGTTATTGTTAACTCACTCCCCAAATAAGGACCCCCTGAATGATTGAACTACAACAGCCTGCTGATAAAATTGCTATAAGTTTGTCAGTGCTATGTGCTATTCACTGTTTTGCTACGCCAATGTTATTAGTGTTTTTACCTGCCATGGCGGGTGTATTGATGGAACCAGAGTTACTGCACATGTGGATGGTTATTGTGGTGTTACCCGTGAGCGCTCTTGCTTTAACACTTGGCTGTAAAAAACACCGAAAATTTGGCGTGTTGGCACTTGGTATTAGTGGCTTAGCGCTTATGTTAATTGCTGTTGCAAGTGGGGTATTAGGGCTAGGAGAGAGTGCTGAAAAAGGCCTGACACTTTTTGGCGCGGCCTTGATTTCGATAGCACATTTTTGGAATTACCGTTTGTGCCAACACCATCAAGCGTCATGCGGTTGTCATTAGAACTTGGCATTGGCACTATCAATAAATTGAAATAAACTGACATGCATAGCGTTACTAAATATTATTTTAATAACGCTATGAGAAGCTAGAGTTAGCAACTGATGTAATCAAGTAGCTAGTTAGAAGGATGATCAAGTAGATAAGCAACTAACCAAAGCTAGAAAAACTATTTCGCCAATTCAACTAAGACCGCAGTATACATTTTCAAATTTAAAACAAACTGTTCCATAGTAATAAATTCATGCTCTGAATGTCCTGTGTATTCTGTATTTGGCATAGAAGGGCCAAAGCTAACGGCGTTAGGAAATAAACGTGAATTAGTGCCGCCGCCAATCGCAATGGGTTTGGCGTCTTTTACGCCCGTGAAATGACTAAATACCGCCAATAGTGTGTCAATATGCGGCGCATCTTTTTGTACAAAAGGGTCACCAATATAATGTTCAAGCTCTGTGACATTGGCATCAAACTTATGATTCCAGCTGGTTACTGCCTGATGGATCTCTTCGGTTAACTGCTGGCCACTTTTTCCTTGTGGGCGACGTAGGTTTATATTGAGCTCAATCGTTTTATCATGTTGTTTGATAACCGTTGGCGCAAAGGTCATTGCGCCCATAAAGTCATCTTGGTAAGCAATATTGCCAAACTTCTTCCCTTCTAATCCTAAGCCGATATTGTCATTTATAAAGTTAACTAAAGTACCTGGGCCATTGTGAGCCCAGCGTGTATCTGACAATAGATCTGCTAGGTAGGGAATAGCATTAATACCATCACTTGGTTTTGATGAATGTGCTGATTTGCCTAAGGCATTAATCGTTAAGGTTGTATCTTTTAATTCAAGATCAAAGTTAACCCCTTGATAGCTGCGTGCTTTATGCATTAATCGTTGTAGCAAAACAATATTAGCATTTTCTATGGTAACACTGGCATCTTCAGGTATTTGGCTAGCAAAAAAGCCACCTGTGAATGCGCTGATATACGGTGATATGGTTGGCATGGCTTGTTTGTTAAAGGCTAACTTTACTGTTCCGTAGCCTTTTTCTGCAGTCACTACTGGGTATTCCGCATCAATAGTGATATTAGTTTGAGGTAAGTCATGAGTTTTTATGTAGGCTTTTAGTGGCTCCCAATCTGACTCCTCAGCCATGTAAATATATAATTCAATGCGCTTATTAAGGTGTATGTTTTTATCTTTAATGGCTTTCATTGCATATAAAGCTGTTGAGATCGGCCCTTTATCATCTTCTGTACCACGACCAATTAACCGCCCTGGCTCTGTTGTGCTATCAAGTTCAAAAGGTGATTGTTGCCATTTTTCAGGATTAACCGGTTGAACATCTCCGTGGGTAATGATGCCCACACGCTCTTTTTGTTGACCTAGACCAATAACGACCACATAACCGTCATCGCTATAATCAAAGCCAAGCGTTTGTGCTTGTTTTTTTAATTCGGCTTTAAATGCAATATGAGCTGGGTTTTCATCCACTAATACACCATCTAGAGCAACTGTATTGTGCTTAACCAGCGCTCGTAAACTTTCTACCATGTCATTTTTGTATTGTGCTACCGCATAATCCGCAGTTGTTTGCGCGAGATGACTTATTTGCGTAGCTTTTGCTTGTACAACTTGGCTAAAGCTGAATGAGATGATTGAACTGGCCACAATAGCGGCCGATAAACGGGTGATTTTTTTAAACAAAAGGTACTCCAGTGATTAGCAAGGAAGAAATTCTCAGCGCCATATTAACGTAAGCTAAATTATAGTGATAGCGGCAAATTAGTGCTTAATTAATTTATCGTTTCTATTTAAAGCTAGCTTGGTCTGTTAAGGCTTGTACATATGACCGACAGCCACTAGAAAGGTTTATTTTATATTTCAATAACGTTAATACCCACTTAATTTATGGGACTTACGCACACTGTTGTTAACACTTTAGCATTGTGGTGCTCAGTGCTATTGAACCGCTGGCTTTAGAGGCGATAGCTTTAAGGGGGAAATAGGCAAAATAAGCGTCGTTTGAAATAAAAAAGGCCACGTTCTATCGTGACCTCTGATTTACCGGCTCTGATTAAATCGGCCTATTGTAACTGAGCTTCAAAAGTCAGAAATACACCGCCTTGTTCTTTATCTGCTAAGGCTTTGTTTTTAGCTTCTTGCTGATATTCGGCAATTAACAAATAACGACCGGCTTGTGCTGGTGTGAAGGTAATTTCGCCATTTTTGTCAGTGATTAACTTCATTACGTTAGGTGTATTGCGGTAACGAGCGCCGTCAGGTGCAATTTCAACTTCAACGCCTGCTTGTGCTTTACCATGATAAGTAAAAGTAAACGTTGCTGGCTCATTTTCTACAATTTCAGCTGGATGTGTTTTTGGTAACAACTCTAAAAACTGGCCGTCAGTGCCGTAGTTTTCAGTTGGGTTATTCATAGTAATGTAAGTTTCTACACGCGTTAGGCCGTAAGTTGTTTGTAAATTAGTAGCATTGGCAGGAGCCATAGCTTTCAATTCAGCTTTGTTAACACGTGCACGTTGTCGTTTATCAGCTACTTTATAGCTAGAGAAATAACTCGCGCTTGCGTTGTTGGTGATCTTATAAGTACCGCTATCTTCTATAAAATAATCAGCCACTGATTTTCTATGTGCTTTGTAGCTTGAAGATGGACGTGCTTTCTTACCTGATGGCGTTAAAATACTCATACCATCAATACTCAATGCCTTATCAACATTAAACACCTCGTTTGACGCTGAAGCATCAACTGCAATCCACTCGCCTTGCTCTGAGGAAAGCGTAAAATGGCTTGGTAATAACCAACGTGAATGTGCGCTAGCTTGGCCACTAATGGCAATTGCAAGACAAAATAATAGTGATTTTTTAATATTCATTTGAGCTCCTAAGGTGTAACAGTAAAAGTGATTTCGCCAGTTTCGGCGGTTTCATTCAGGGTAAATTTTTGTGTATTGTTGTCGATTTTAAATGCTTGTTTTAATAACGCTCGACCGCCTTTCTCTCTAACAACTTCGATATAAAGTGTGTAGTCACCTGCGGGTAGGGATTGTTGTTGATCGTCAGTCGCTTTAAATGACAACGGAAAAGTTCCCGCGGCATGTGTTGCTGAGGTTATGGCATCAACTAATGCGGCATCTTTACGACCAACATTACGCCACCAGCGACGAATATCTTTTAGCCATTTAGGCTCTTTACGCCAAAGCAATAGGGTGCGAACTGGCTTTCTATCGCTATTTTCTAACCAAGCGGCAACATAAGGTGGGTGATATTCCCCTTGTTGCTGCTTAAGCTCAAGCTTTATGGCTAGCGTAGCTGGACTGTTCTCACTCGCTTGCGCTGTGGCTGAGAGGGTAAATAACAAGCTAGCAACGGCAAATAAAACTATTTTACTGATGTTGCTTGCATAGGTTGATAGTAAATTATTCATAACAGGTATAAGTGTCCTTTTAAGCAAAGTAAATAATACTGATAATGGCCAATAATGTTGTGCCAACACTGACCAGTAAAGTACGATGAAAACGTTTTTGTGGCATAGCTAAAATAAAGCCAGTAACGGCAAAAATAATAAACAATACACTTGATAGGTCGATGATCCAGCCCCAAAAATTACTGGTATTTCGGCCCTTGTGTAAGTCATTAAGCACCGCCCACCAACCGTAATGCGTTTGTTCATAAAATGCGTCACCGGTTTCAAGATCAAGTGCAATGCTGGCGCTTTTTCCCGCATTTTTGATGCTGTAGAATAATTCGCCAGACATCAGCTCAGGCTCGATGTTATGTAGCGAAATGGCAAAGGCTTGCTCTATTTCACGGGTAATAACTTGCTGTTGCTCAGATGTTACTTTGTCAATATCAAGTACAAGGTCGGCAATTGTGTCTATTGTTAGTTCACTTTCTAGCACTTGCGCTTGATGGCTATTAAACCATTCAGGGTGGTTTAAGGTGATGCCGGTTACTGAAAAAAACAGCAATAATGTTAGTAGCGCCATAGACACGTAAACGTGAATGAGCCGCGCAAGGTTTAAGGTTTTTTTAGAAGGTTTCATTACTACTGATGTTCATCGCTAATATTAATAAAAAATTCAATGTACTTGCATTTAAAATGCAGAAAGGCGACATAATTTAATAGGTCGCCTTAAGCACTAAAATGCCAATCAAAAGTTAACTAAAATGCTAATTGCGCCGCTAAGCGGAAGCTAATACCGTCAGCCGCTGTTACGCTGGTTGTGCCGCCACCAATTAAGTATTTTTTATCTAATAAATTATTGATGTTAAAGCGTAAGTTTAACTCATGTTGATTGATGTCCATTTGGTATGTCGCACCAACATCAATGCGGGTATAGCTGTCTTTTTTGATGGTATTTTGGTTATCGGCAAAACGTTCACCTTCATAAAAAGCACCTGCATTAAAGGCAAGCTTGTCGTTCAACTCATAGCGAGACCATAACGCAGCAGACCATTCTGGTACGTCTACAGGCGTATTTCCTTGATACAATGCGTCACGTTCATATTCAGCGTCGATATTGATTAACGATGACATTACAAATAATTTGTCGTTTATTGCACCTTGAGCACCCAGTTCAAACCCTTTATGGCGTTGCTCACCCGCTTGTGTGGTACGGGATTCAAATTCAGAGTCAACCAGATCTTCTTTAATTAATTTACCGGTTTTGCTGATATCAAAAATAGCGCCACTTAGCATTAATCGGTCGTCAACAAGTTGCCATTTTACGCCGATTTCGCTTTGCTTTGACTCCATTGCTGTTAATTTCATACCATGGTTAATATCGGTATCATTGTCTAACTTGTCGCTACTTTGCGGTTCAAAACCTTCGCTATAACTGTAATAAATAGTTGCTTGCTCAGAAGGGTGATAAAGCACGCCAAACTTAGGTAAGAATGACTCATTATCAGCGCCTTCTTTGTTTTGTTTATCATAACGACCACCGAATGAAACTTGCCAGTTGTCGTTAAAAGTTACTAAGTCTTGCAGATAAATTCCGTAATAATCATATTCACTGCTCGATAGTGTTGGGTCATTTTTGTAGTTAACATTTGGCTTTGCAACTTCACTATCACCGGCTGCATAAGTTGGGTAGGGATCTTCAGCAGTGCCTTTAACTGAATCTTTAAGTTGTCCGTAGTAATAATCTAAAGAGTTAGCACCAATTAATAACTGATGACTAACACCAGCAAAATCAAACTCGCCGACAAAGTCGATAAATTTAGTGGTGAATTGCCAGTCATCGAAACGGTCATATGGTTTTGATGTATATGTATCGCCTTCAACAAAACCTGACTGTTTTTTAGCCGCAGACTCGAAACGTTGACGCTCGAAAGTTTGTTTATTATAGCCAACAGTAACCTGCCAATTGTCATTGATATTATAATTTACATCCGCGCCATAGTTTTCAACATCAATGTCAGTGAACGCCCATGACATATCACGAATAGTTTTACGATCGCCAATTAAATCGCCTTCTTCATTTAACCAACCACCGGTGTCTAATCCTGCTTTGTCATTGGTGTAGTCGTAATGTACGCGCAAAAATAAATCATCTGAAACATCATAATCAACAACAAGTGCGCCTAAGAAACGATCACGTTCGCGTTGATCGCCATTTTGGTATTCACGTTGATAAGTCACATCTTGTTTAACTAAAATGCTACGGTATCTTAATGACTCTTCTTCGTTCAATGCACCACCCGCATCTAAAGTAAAGCGTGTAGAGCCTTCCTGATCGGTATCAGCGCCTAAGGTAAATAGGCTTCTTGCTGTGGGTTTTTTAGTGACCATATTTACTAGGCCACCAGGTCCTGATTGACCATATAAAATACTTGAAGGACCCTTAATAACTTCTACTGCTTCTAGTGTTTCTATGGGTTGTTGGTAATGTGACCAATGTTGATGACCATCTCGTAAGTAACCATTTGAAGAACTTAATTCAAAACCTCTTAGGTTAAACACTTCACGGTTTCGTTGTTTAGAGCCAGCAGAAAGACTAGCGTCGTTGGTAAGTACTTCACCTAAAGTTGTTGCTAGCTGTTCTTCAACAATGGTATTTGAAATTACGGTAACTGATTGCGCGGTTTCGAGTAATGAAACATCTGTACGCATAGCTCCTTTTGCTTCATCAACTTTGTAATCATTAAAATAGCTGCCGGTAACTTCGATTACTTCTATCGAATTGCTGTCAGCATATGCATTGATTGACGTTGCCATAGCTATTGCCAAAAACAGCGGTGAGTACTTCATGTTAATCTCCAAATTATCAACTAGTTTGACCGAAAAATGCAGCGAGCATTAAAATTGCGCTAATCTTAATGAGAGTGATTATCGTTTGCAATATAATTTTTGTATTAATGATAAAAAACCTAGATTAAATCAAATAATTGCTTTAAATGAGGAAATAATTAGCAGTTAGGTGAATCCTTAATACTGGCGAGCTACTTCGCTTTATTTTGGGCTTTTTGAAAAATTTAAGTAAAAAAAAATTATTATTAGGCTGCTACCGGTTTATCGTGCAGTATATATTTAAGGTAGTTATTTGAGACTGTTGGTATTGCTGAAGTTATTCAGTAGGTTAGATTTTATAAACAATTATATTATTAAAAAAGGATAGCAAATGTTTAGTCATATCATGATCGGCGCGAACGATGTACACGCATCAAAAGTATTTTATGATGCGATTTTAGGTGAAATGGGCCATAAGCCTGGTGTTATGGATGAGAAGGGACGTTGTTTTTACTTTACCGACAAGGGAGTTTTTGCCTTAACTAAACCCATTAATGGTGAAGAATCTACTCACGGCAATGGCACTACCATTGGCTTTGCTGCAGACTCCCCTGAACAAGCTGATGCATGGCACGCTGCTGGTCTTGCAAATGGTGGCGTTGCTTGTGAAGACGCACCCGGTGTCAGAGAAGGGGCCGTTGGGAAGTTGTATCTTGCTTATCTTCGCGATCCGTCAAACAATAAAATTTGTGCGTTATACCGAGTGGCGTAATTAGTTTCTTGCTATGTATCGCTGTATGCGCTGAAAATAAAATGACTAAGTGTGAGTTGCTTAGTCATTTTATTTCGCTGCTTCTTTTAGCTAACGAAGCTTCAACCAATCATTAATTTACCCTCATTAAGCTTTTAGCCTCTCTGGTGATAGCTAGGTTGTTAGGTTTACCCAATTAGTATGAAATTCAATTGCACTCGGTGGGGTCTTTATACCCTTGCACCTAAAGCAGTGGTGCTTAGCGTAAACACAAGCACTTCACTAGACTGAACGGTATTACCAAGTAATGTTATAAAAATTGGGTTTTCTATATAGAAATCTTATATGCTAATGTTTAGTCATCGTATCTCTTATTTTTTGTTATAGGCTTATTTTTATATGTTAAATTTATTTACTCGTGTAACCGTACAAACCCGCTTGTTAATCGGTTTTGGCGCGGTGATTGTGATGATGATAGCCATTACCATCATTGGCATTAATAATGTCAATGCTATTGATAAAGCCATGACGGTTATCACCGATATGAACTCAGTTAAACAGCGTTATGCCATAAATTTTCGCGGTAGCGTTCATGATAGAGCAATTGCTATACGTGATGTGGTGTTACTGAGCGAGCGCAGCGAGTTACAAAATACCTTAAGAGATATCGCTAACCTAGAAACCTTTTATAACGATTCACGTGTGCCGCTTGACCAACTGATGATGAATGGTTCGACCGCTAAAGAAGCCAATATTCTTGACACAATTAAACAAATTGAACGTAAAACGATGCCATTGGTTAAGCAGGTTATTAATGAAGTGCAGCAAGGTAATAAACGGCAAGCACAAACATTATTGTTGAGCTCTGTGAGACCTGCATTTGTTGATTGGTTAGCGGCAATTAATCAATTTATTGACTATCAAGAAGTTGGTAATCAACAAGAAACTAAAATGGTACGAGAAACGGCTGCAGGTTTTGAGGGCATCATGTTTGCGCTGACCAGCATTGCGTTTTTGATCAGTGGCTTTATTGTTTACCGTATTGCGCATGGATTAAAAGTATCTTTGGATGGTGAGCCTAGCGAAGTAGCACGTTTATTATCTCGAGTTGCTGATGGCGATTTAACGCAAAAAATTGAAGCGCGGTATGAAAATAGCGTGTTGTTTTCTCTAAAGAAAACTCAAAATCAACTTAGCTCCACGGTAACAAATATTGCGGGGGCTTCGAACGAAATTAATAGTCAAATTGATATCGTTTCTACCGGCTCTGCAGACGTACTTAGCTTAGTACAACAACAACGAGAATACACGGTAGAAGCAACAGAAAATCTTAACGATATGCGTGACAAAACCTATACGGTTTCAGAGCTACTGGTACAAACAGAACAGAACTCGTCGCAAACATTAGAGTCGTGCACTTTAGGTAGTCAGTCGGTTAATGCTACCGCGACTGAAATTCAGAATGTTTTAACTACTGTAAGTAGTGCACTCGATAAACTGCAAAAGCTTGAGCAACGCACTAAAGATATCAGTGGTATTATTTCTGTTATTAGTGGTATCTCAGACCAAACTAATTTACTCGCTTTAAATGCGGCAATTGAGGCAGCAAGAGCCGGGGAATCAGGTCGTGGTTTTGCGGTGGTTGCTGATGAAGTGAGAACCTTGGCGCAAAGTACAGGCTCAGCCACCTCTGAAATTGAAACAATGTTAACTGAGATCACCAAAGAAACGGCAGACTCGGTGGTTGCTATGGAATCAACTATACCAAAAATTGAGAATGGTTTAGCGCTGAGTGTTGACTCAACTGAGCTGCTCAAGGCGATTGAAAACCAAGCGAATGACTCACTACTAAATGTTCGCCAAGTCGTTGAGGCATCGAAAGCGCAAATTGTTGCTATTGATGCTTTGTATGAAGGTATGAAAAGCGTCGCTGATATGGCTGACTCTTCAACGCAGTCGTTAGAAAAGAATAATGATGTTGCTGGTAAACTTGAGGCATTAGCCAATAACCTGAATGCACAAATTGCTTACTTTCAAGTCAAGGAAAACCGTTAGGTTAAGGCTAAAATAATGGCACTTTACGAGGAATGACATGACAGGGAACGATAGAATAGAAAGCGACTCTTTTGGTGAACTTACAGTGCCAAAAAATAAGCTATATGGCGCACAAACGGCTCGTTCGTTAATTAACTTTCCTATTGGTGATGAAACTATGCCTAAGCCGTTAATTCGTGCTTTGGGTATAGTAAAGCGTTCAGCTGCTCAGGTGAATATGGAACTTGGTTTGCTCGATGCTGATATTGCACATGCAATAATTGCTGCGGCAGAGGAAGTTATGGCAGGCCAGCTTGATGAGCACTTTCCACTTTCGGTTTGGCAAACGGGCTCAGGTACGCAAAGTAATATGAATTGCAATGAGGTGATATCGAATCGTGCTATTGCCATATTAGGTGGAGTTATTGGCAGTAAAGTGCCGGTTCACCCCAATGACCATTGCAACATGGGGCAATCATCTAATGATAGCTTTCCAACGGCGATGCATATTGCTGCCGTAGAAGAGATGAGCAATAGTTTGTTACCAAGCTTAGTGGCTCTTCAAGCGGCATTAGCAGAGAAATCAACGGCTTTTGAATCTTTAGTTAAAATTGGCCGAACCCATTTACAAGATGCTACGCCTTTAACGCTAGGGCAGGAGTTTTCAGGTTATAGCCGGCAAATTGACCATGCTATTCGTCGAGTTAAAGCTGTTTTACCGGCATTATATCCATTAGCACAAGGTGGAACTGCCGTCGGCACAGGGTTAAATACCGTAAAAGGTTTTGACGTTAAGTTTGCTCAACAAGTCGCAAATTTAACATTATTACCATTTAGCTCTGCCGATAATAAATTTGAAGCTATAGCGGCTCATGATGCCTTAGTTGAGGCGAGTGGTGCGCTAAATACAATCGCGGTAAGCGTGATGAAAATAGCAAATGATATTCGCATGTTAGGCTCAGGGCCGCGCTGCGGTATTGGCGAAATTAACTTACCCGAAAATGAACCAGGCTCTTCTATTATGCCGGGTAAAGTGAACCCAACCCAATGTGAGGCATTAACTATGATTGCAGCACAGGTGATGGGGAATCATGTCACTATTACCGTTGCCGGTTCTAATGGGCATTTTGAGTTGAATGTATTTAAACCTGTGATGATCTATAACTTATTGCAGTCGATACGACTATTAGCTGATGGTTGTGCAAGCTTTACTCAGCGCTGTGTGGTTGGTATTACCGCTAATGAAGCACGTATTGCGAAATTACGTGATGAGTCGCTGATGCTAGTGACGGCATTAAATCCACATATTGGTTATGACAATGCGACAAAAATAGCTAAAAAAGCTCACCAAGACGGCTCGACTTTGTTAGCGGCAGCGATGGCTTTAGAGTTAGTAACTCCTGAACAATTTAGTGAGTGGGTGGTAGCGGAAAATATGCTTGGACCTAAATAAGCTTAGACCTAAATAAGCTTAGACCTAAATAACCTTAGACCATAAAAAATATGGATCTAAATAATCTGGGCTGAGCTTAACTCATCGTCTTTTGTTTGATGCTCTCTTATTTTCGGTTTTGATAGCTCAAAACGGCTTGCACACTACCTAGCGTTTATTAAGCTTATGGCTTGTTATTCTTCAATAAGACCATGGTTTACCGCATAACGTACCATTTCAGCTAAGCTTTCAATGTTAAGCTTAGCTTTGATATTTCTGCGGTGCGCATCAACAGTGCGAAAGCTAATATTTAGCGTTCGGGCGACCTCTTTACTCGATAATCCACGTGCAACATAAGATAATATAACTTGCTCACGAGTTGTTAGCTTTTCGCTTTCTGGCTTTATTGGGTTTTCAATCAACATTTTTGCGATCGAACTACTAAAGTGTGTGTTGCCTTTGGCGATTGCTTTAATGGCATAGTAAACCTCTTCAGATGAGGTATCTTTTAGAACATACCCAGAAGCACCCGCTTGAATCGCACTGGAAACAAACTCTTGGCTATCGTGCATACTAAAAATTAAAATTTGTACATCTGGGCACTGCTCAGTAATAATTTCGGTCGCATCAATGCCGTTCATGTTTGGCATGCTGACATCCATTAAAATCACATCGGGTTTTAGCGCTTTGGCTTTTGACAATGCGTCAGCACCATCATTGCAAGTGCCAACAATGTTGATATCATCATAAAAGGCTAAGCAAGCCGTTAAACCACCTTGTACCATAGGGTGATCATCAACAAGTAATACTGAAATCTGAGTTTCTTGGTTATCAAGGTTATTATTATCCATTAGTTTATCGCTCATTATTATTGTCGTTTTTGTCTGAGTGAATAGTAGATTCATTAAAATGATTAACGAAACTTGCCGTGGGTATTTTCACAGTAATTATCGTGCCCATTTTTGATGATTTTATGGTGAATTTTCCTCTATGATGCTCAACTCGTTCGGCTAAGTTTCTTAAACCAATGCCTTTACTCTGTGTTCTAGCAATATCAAAGCCGACCCCGTCATCTTGAATAATTAGCGTTAGCCAGTCACTTTCCACCGAAAGTGCAATTAGCACACTTTTTGCTTTGGCGTGCTTTTGTATGTTAGTGAGCGCTTCTTGTACAATACGAAATAATGTTGTGTTAATAAAGTCTGGTAACAGTTTTCTTAACGCTGGCTTGTTAACTTGAACAGGAACTTTAGTGCGTTTTGAGAAGTCACTGGCGATAGACTCGATCGCTTCAGACAAGCCCAATTCATCAAGTATTTGCGGGTGCATATGATGAGAAATTCTTCTGACTTCTTGTATGGCAACAGCAAGGTTTTCTTGTGCGGATTTAAGTGTTACGGGTTTTTCTTGCTGGTTCTTTGTTAAATACAAACCTGTGGCCTCAAGCGAATATTTAATTGAAATAAGAATTTGAGTTATACCATCATGTAATTCGCGAGAAATGTGCCGACTTTCCTCTTCTTGAACATCAATAACACGTTGACTAAGCTCACTAATTTTTGCATCAGCTTTCTTTTTATGGCTTAGATTTACCATAATGCCGAAGAGAAAAATAAAAAAGATAGACGACATCGCGACAATCAAAATAATATGTTTAGTGTAGTTAATGTGGGTGTCCATTTGAGCTTGCAGATTACTTAATTGCTGATAAACATCATCAAGATAAACGCCAGTGCCTAGCATCCAATCCCATTTATCCATATAGATGGAATAACTTATTTTTTGAACCTTTTGCCCTTCTGACGGTTTTAACCAATTATAACGGTAGAAATCGCCACCATTTTTCGCATTTTTGATCAGCAATTGAATTATCTTTTCCCCGTTAGAATCTTCTAATTGCCACCAATTTTTCCCAACACGATAAGGTTCTTTAGGGTGAACAATGCTGTTTCCTAATTCATCGTAGATAAAAAAGTAACCGTCGTCACCGTTATAAACTAAGCCATTAAAGGTATCAGCAACAACCTCTTGTGCGGTTTGGTGACTATTTTTTTTCGGTGAATCGTAGGCTTGGTTGACGGAAGTCAAAGCGATAGACGTGTAGTTTTTTAATGCTTGTTTTTTTTGCTCAATTAAGAAGTTTTCTAAAATAACGACATTTTTCTCTGATAGATCACGGTACTCGTCGGTGATCAAAAAGTAAGTAATGAACGATGTCAATATAACTTGTAAAACGGCTACGTAGAGCAGTCTTAATGGTAATGTCATGCGCATTCCTTCTTTTTTTGGGGGATTAGTTAAGGTGTCATTCTTGATAAAAACGTTATTGTACTCTACGTTAACACCTAACTATCTAGGTATAAATACCTAGATAGTTAGGTGTTCATACGAATAGTTTTTAAGCAGTAATTGTGCAAAAGTTTTCGTACATTTATAAGCAGTAAATAAAAACTGCAGAAAATTGGGGAACAAAAGATGTCAAAATCAACATTGTTAAAAGCACTTGTTTTAGTGTCACTGGTATTTTCAGGGCTGTCATCAGCTGCTGACGGTAAAAAAGTAATGTGGCGCTTAGCAGAAACTTGGGGACCAAATTTTCCTGTATTTGGTGACTCATCAAAAAATATGGCGCGTTTAGTGAAGGAAATGTCGAACGGCCGCTTTATTATTCGTATTGATTCAGCCAATAAACATAAATCAGCACTAGGAATTTTCGATTTTGTAAAAAGTGGTCAGTATCAAATGGGCCATTCAGCGTCGTATTATTGGAAAGGTAAAGACTTTAATACCATGTTTTTTACTACCGTACCTTTTGGCATGACTACCGCTGAGCAAAATGCTTGGTTTTATCATGGCGGTGGTATGGAGTTGATGAAGTCGGTATATGACAAATATGGCATTATGTCATTCCCAGGTGGTAATACAGGCAACCAAATGGGTGGCTGGTTCCGCAAAGAAATTAAAACAGTAGAAGACCTTCAAGGTTTAAAAATGCGCATACCAGGCTTTGCTGGCGAAGTATTAGCTAAGCTAGGTGCGAAACCGACTAATATTGCCTCAGGCGAGCTTTACACAGCACTTGAACGTAATACTATCGATGCTTTAGAGTGGGTTGGTCCATCATTAGATTTACGCATGGGCTTCCATAAAATTGCCCCTTTTTACTATACCGGCTGGCAAGAACCTGCAACTGAATTACAGTTTATGGTTAATCAAAAAGCGTATGACAAGTTACCAAAAGATTTACAAAAAATATTGAAAGCAGCAATGAAGTTAGCTGCATATGATATGTATACACAATCTACACATGAAAGCAGCAAGAACTTAGCAACTATTCAAAAAGACTTTCCTAATGTAAAAATTCGCTCTTTCCCTAAGCCTGTTATGGCAGCAATTCGTAAAGCTAATGACGAATTGTTAAATGAGTTCGCAGCGAAAGATCCTAAAACAAAAGAAATTCTTGATTCAATTCACAACTATCAAAAAGATGCCCGCGCATGGACTAACTTTTCTGACAAAGCTTATCTAGACAATTTCGAAGAGAAGTAAGCTAACTCATTATTGGGCGCTGTAAAGCGCCTTTTATTTTCAGCTATAGTTTTATGTATAAAAAATATAACGGTGAGCCATTCGCCGTTATATCTATTTGGGTTATGAAAAGGCATATTTATGAAGTTTATACTAACGCCACTAAGAAACATTATTGATACTATTGGTAACCTATGCAGCATTGTCATGATCTTGATGATACTCAATGTTTTTTACGATGTAGTGATGCGTTATTTTTTTAATGACGTTAGCATTGCAATGCAAGAGCTTGAGTGGCACTTATTTGCTGCAATGTTTATGTTTGGTATTGGCTATACGTTAAAAGAGGATGGTCATGTGCGGGTTGACGTAATTTACGATCAACTATCAAAGAAAAAGCAAGCTATTATCAATTTGGTTGGCTCTGTGCTTTTTGCCTTACCGTTTACCTTATTAATTCTTTATTTCAGTTGGGACTATACCCTTGAAGCCTATCAGATGGGGGAGGGCAGCGCAGACCCTGGCGGTTTGCCACACCGTTGGATTGTTAGAAGTATTATTCCTGCTTCTGCCATTTTCCTTATGCTTTGTATTCTTTATGTCACTTTAGAGCAAGTACAAGTGCTACTCGACTCCACTGATAATCAACAGGGAGCAAAATAATGACAGGCTTAATGTTATTTTTAATTGCTTTACTGTTTCTATTTTTTGGCTACTCTGTTGCATTCACTTTTGCTGGTGTCTCTGTGATTGTTGGGGTATTAGCCTTAGGTATGGATCTGTTTGCTTTTATGCCTTATCGCATAATGAGTGTTATGGAAAACACCACCTTAATGGCTATTCCAATGTTTGTATTTATGGGCATTGTGCTACAAAAAACTGGCCTAGCTGAGCGTTTACTTGAATCAGCCGCAAAATTATTTGGCAGCATGGCAGGTGGTGTTGCTATATCGACTATTATTGTTGGGGCATTGCTTGCTGCGTCTACTGGTGTAGTAGGGGCAAGTGTTGTGGCAATGGGCGTTATTTCTTTACCGGTCATGTTAAAAAATAACTATCACCAACCAACGGCAGCAGGTGTTATTTGTGCGTCGGGTACTTTAGGTCAAATAATTCCACCATCGATTATTTTAATTATCTTGGGTGATGTGATGGGGGTGCCCGTTGGAGATTTATTCAAGGCTGCCGTGTTGCCCGGTTTTTTATTAATTGTGGTGTACACGATTTATATTTTAGTGCTTGGTAAATTTAAACCACATTACTGCCCGCCGATGGAAGTTACTGAAAGTAAGCGTGAGTTACTCGTGCAAGCGATGAAAGATATTGTGCCGCCGCTGTTGCTTATTGTCACTGTATTAGGTTCTATTTTTACTGGTGTTGCTACACCAACCGAATCTGCGGCGATTGGTGCTGTTGGCTCGTTAGTGTTGGCACTATTTTATCGGTCACTGTCATTTGCAAAAATAAATGCAGTATCAAAAGAAACCGTAAAAGTGACATCAATGATTTTTGCTGTACTTATTGGTGCAACAGCGTTCTCTATGGTATTTAGCTACTCAGGTAGCGAGTATATTGTTGAAGAGTTCTTTTTAGAGCTACCTGGCGAGAAGTGGACTTTTATCTTATTGGCGATGTTGGCGATATTAATTCTTGGCTTTTTTATCGACTTTATTGAGATTGCGTTTTTGGTGGTACCTATTTTAACACCTGTCGCACTCGCATTAGATATCGACCTGATTTGGTTTGCTATTTTGATCACGATGAACTTACAAACTTCGTTTTTAACACCGCCATTTGGCTTTAGTTTGTTTTACCTCAAAGGGGTAGCACCGCCGTCATTTAAAACCACGACAATTTATAAAGGTGTGATTCCATTTATACTGATGCAGTTGTTAGTACTCGGCTTAGTGATATTGCTGCCTGAATACCTCATTATCAGCTGAAGCGGTAACGGGTGAAAAATAATACTCAGTATTATTGTGAATTAACTTGATGAAACAGGCTGTGTTTACAGCCTGTTGTCAGTGCACTAAATTAAGTTTAACTATTATTGTTTTAGCTATACATTATTTATCTCTAAAACTTAGCAGCACGGCTTTTGCATTTCCAGGTTGTAAACCATTGTTTGTTTTCGAAGATAAAAAATTAGAGAAGCCAGCTGGTGTTGTTGGTGATAGTTTTTTGAATGCCATTGACCAGTCAGGAAATTCACGCCGTGTAATTGCTTGTTTTAAAAGTAAAATAATACCCGAATGCCTATAGTCTTCACTAATATTAGTAAATAACTGCTCTATTTTTCCTGCTTCACCTTCAATAACCTGCATAAAGTTGCCATCTTGGTAGAGTAATAAGCCCGTTATATGGTGTTTTTTATTGGCTTTCCTTGCTTGCGTTAGCATGTCGTTTAACTCTTCTTCGCAGAGCAACTTTTTTGCTGAGCTAACATAGATAAGTTGAGTTAATTGCTCCATTGCATCTCCTTTCTATTACACAGGCTGTTATGCTTGAAATAATGTGCGAACAGTGAATGGCTAACGGTGCTTGCTGAGCGCTTAAAGTGTTGCTATTTCACACTTGCTCCACTGAGCAGTAGTACGTGCTGTTAGTCATAAAGTGTATTTAGTTAACAGACTGTTATTTAGGCTTAAGTATCTATACCCAAACCGCTTGAAAATGCAGGATTGTGCAAGTCAAAAAAGGGTTAGCACCAAGGCATTGATTGAAAGGGATGGTTGTTCCATTGTTAAAATCAATAACGCCGGAGATGACCTTTTATCGACTTGCCCTACGGTCGCTAAGGTGGAAAACCAGTGCAGCGTTGCATACATGGATGTATGTACTTAGCTTTTGTCTGGAGCAAAAAAACTGTGCAGCACTTGATAAGGGAATAACCATTATTTGCGTGCTGTGCCTTGCGCTGATTTTCTAGCTTAACGCTGAAACTGCATTTTTAAGTGGCTTGGGTATATAAGCTTTAAACAGACTTATATTTTAGTATAGAAGTTAAAATTATTAAACTGTACGATATTTAAGCGATATTTAAACGTTTTTTTATCAATGGCTGCGTTATGTTACCCGATGTGAAAATAGGTTATTCCATATCATCTTCAACTTCGGTAGTTTCAATATCAGCTTCTGCTTCTTCAGCAGTGATCATATCGTCGTTATCATAATCATCAAAGTGATTGAATTTAATGATAGCGCTAAGTTCTTTACCGTACACACTGCCTTTTTCAGAATAGCGATCTAACTTAGTGACAAGTACGTGGGGATCATCGGTTTTCATGGTAGCTTTTCTAAACTCTTTAAATGCATTACCACGCGCTAAAGTGCGGTAATAATCATAAACAGACTGCTCGATAGAGTCGTACTCTCTAACCCAAATGGTTTTATCGCCGCGCTTTTTTAAAGCGGCAATACGTGGCTCGCTTTCATCGAAGGACCAAACACCAAAGATATTGTTAGCTTCTAAGAAAAACCGAGACGTGGCCCACGAACTCTCCATTGCCGCTTGTGCAATGGCAATGCTTTTAGGATGTGGCTTTAGCGCCATTAGTAGTTCTCGATCAGTTGACGCTTTGTATTCGGTTTTTAGTTTTTCGATTTCACTATTATTTTTGCCGCTATCAATAATGCCTTTAACATCTTCATATTGCGACATCAGATCGTGATAAACATGATCAACGGCAGGTACTATTAACGAGATAAATCTGGCTTTTTTCTCTTGTACCGTCATTGTTGGAAGTGCTACTTTTCGCTCAGAAATATAGTAGCTAATAGCAGCAATAACAAGCAGCAAGACAATACCAATAGTGGCTTTTTTTTGCTTTGAAGATAATTGCATTATGGTCATTCCTGTTGGATTTTATTGAAAATCGTAAGTTATGTTTTACCGTTATAAGGCGGCTAAAATATTGTAAAAACAATAAATTGATATCAGCAATATTAACACACACACGCAGCCTAATTAGCCATATTTTTTAGGCGTTATCGCGTGATAAGCTATTTTAGTTCGAGGGCGAAAAGCAAACACTTATCGAATTATGCAAAATAGTCAGGTATATCTATCGCTAACATTTTGAAATTTTTGACACGCTATTTAGCCTAACAGCATAATAAATAACAGCTGCTTAAAAAGTGTATTGATAAATATCGCCTTCAACGGGTTTGAAGCGTACCCAAAATATATGTTGCTGATCTGGTGATACCGTATATTGATGAATCCAATTATCAGGTTTTGCCATTAACAGTTGCTCAGTGTCAGTATTGATATCAAATTGCCAGATCCCTGTTGCTTCGCGATAAAAATAAAGTTTGTTATTAATAACATGCCAGTTAAGCCAATTTATCCGGCTAAAATCCTTAATAATTAACTCTTCATTTGGTTCTGTAAGTTTTTTACGCCATAAGCCGTCGACGGTAAACTTAGAGTAATACAGATACTGACCTATTATTCTTCCGCTATAGCCACCACGATAAGTGAGTTGGCTATGTTCTCCCGTGGCGCGTTGATATTGCCATAATTGCCACTGTCCTGAATGATTACTACTATAAATAACATCATACTTATTGCGTGAGTCATAGTTAGCAACGTAACTTTTATGTGGTTCATTAAAAAGCTTTTTATAGGACAATTTATCAATATCTAACTCAAATACAGCATCATGTTTAGTGAATAATAATCGTTTGCCATCTGCAGAAAGTTCGTAACGAACAAATGCTAGATCAAAAGGAAAATCAACATCAATTAACTTGGCGTTGTCTCCTTCAATTTGCCACCAGTGGTGGCTCTTATAACGTGTTGATAGCACTAGCTTCCTGTCAGCCTGCATACGTGGTAACAACTCTGTTCGTGCACTTTCTTGCCAAACAGAGTTGTTATGATCTGCGATATCATATTTTACAATTTCGCTCATCACATTGGAGCTACTGACTAATAATGTATTTCCTGCTTTGCTTGGCAAAATTGCTAATGAACTAATTTTTAATGTTAACTGCTTTAATAATGCAAGTTGTCCATCAGCCGCTAAACTATACAAGTTGTGATTATCTGCAATAATTAAAGCGTTTTCATTTGGGTGCCAAACTAAGCTTTTAGCGGGTAAGTTTACCGTGTGTTCTGTGCGCTTTTCACCTTGACCAATGACAATAATTTTTGACTTTTTCTCGTTAATATAACGCGCCACCGCTAATTGATTACTCTGTTTATTGTAGGCAAAATTGAAGTCACCTTTGGTATTGTTACTACTGCTAGGCTTGGTAATTTGCTGTAAACGACTAGTGTTTACATTATAGCTAAATATCTGATATGGATGTGATTTACTAAAGCGCTTGTTGAAGTAAAAGGTATCATTTTGGCCCCAAATTAACTTAGTTGGCGGCTCATCACATGGAAATAGTGTAAGTGTTTTATCTGTTAAAACTTTATACAAGACGATTGAGCATGCACCATTTGTATTCGTGCTATAGACAATACTTTCTCCATCAGCATTGATCGCTGCTAATGCATTAGTTAACAGTTTTTGTTTGTTGTGAGTTTTTATATCGTATAAGTAAACTGACTGTTGCTTACTAGCATCTAAATGATGAAACAATATTTTTTGGCCTGATTGTGTTGCTGAAGGTAAATACTCCCAACCTTTTAAGCCAATTAATGGCCCACTTACTAACGCTAATTCATTTTTTTTAGTGGCTGTTGTTATTTGGCCGAAGTAACTAAAAAGTGAGAGTGAAATTAATATCACCAGCGCTATTATCACAATAATATATGGTGTTTTGATGTGCTTTAAACTTGTATTTACAGGCTGTGTATTAGTGCTAATGACTTCATTTACAAGTGGCGGTTGGGCTAAAATTTCAACAACAGTAGCAATTAACCTATAACCTTGCGTTGGAACAGTTTCAACAATATCTTCATCAGTTAAAGCCGAGAAATGTGAGCGCAGCAATGACACCGTTCTATTAATTGCACCTTCACCAACAATACGGTTTTTCCAGACACTCACGATCAGTTGATCACGAGTTACAATTTGACCATTCGCGTTCAATAATTCAGTTAATAAGCTAAATACTTTTGGCTCAAGGTTACGACTTTGACTACCTTTCTTTAATATTCGCTTCTTTTCATCAAATGTTACATCGGCGATCTGAACAGTCATAAAAATCTCTATGGTATTGAAATAACTTTATATTTTTAAAGGTAATGTAAACATAACATAAAGATAATGAAAACATAAGCTCGAACTATGGTCGTTGTCAGTAATACATGGTTTGCTGAAGTCCCATGTTAAAAAAGAGCAAAAAAATGCCTAGATATTTATTTTTTTTATTAAACCTAGTGGTTGCAATATGTTTTTTATCAGGTTGTAACAGTACCAAAAAAGACTCAACAGCACCCCAAAAAGAAGCCGCTTTAGGAAGAATAGCCGAGCGAAGTTATTTAGTTGCCACACCCAGTAAAAATTTTGATGAAAACAAATCTTATAAACTTTTAATTGCCTTTCATGGCTCTGGTCAAATCGCAAAAAACTTTCAAACTATGGTGTCGCTCGAAGCGGCATCAGACAATTATATTGTGGTATACCCACAGTCAGAAGTTGAGGAATGGAATGAAGGCTGTAATTGTAATAAACCTCACCGCTTAGGCATTGATGACCTAGGTTTTGTGGAAAATGTGATTGCAGATGTAAAGAGTAAATATAATATTATTGACAACGAACTTTATGCTGTGGGTTTTTCTCAAGGTGGGTTGTTCGCACAAAACGTTATGTGTAACAGTCAATTACAATTTAAAGCGATTGCCTCGGTTGCTTCGCCGATGTCGGTACACTTATCTCAAGTGTGTAATATTAAAAAAAATACCAATTATATGATGGTACACGGCAGAGCTGATATGGTTTTACCCTACAGAGGACTGGCAGATAAGAATTTTGGCCTTATTCCAAGTGAATCTGCAATTGCAATAATAGCCAAAGAAAATAATATTTTTACTGATGTAAAGTTGGAAACCGTTGGTGACCTTTCTAAGCATATCTATAAAAATGAATTACATACCAATCAGTTGATTGGTATAGCAGGTGGTGGACATCGTTGGAGCTTTGACAGTTTTGATACCACAAGTGAAATTCTTGGTTTTTTTGATTCCGTAAGTAAAACTAAAATTGATAGCCAATCAAAAATGTACCGTGTTGATAAAAACAATAAAAAAGATGTGCACGTAAGAAGTATGGGGCTTGAGCATTCAGGGCCAGCCATTATTTTATTATCAGGCTTTAATCAAAATTATCATAGTGACAGCGCATGGTTTTCACTATTACAGCCACTAATTGCTAAAACGCATCGTGTACATGCCATTGAGCGCTTTGGAAATGGCTTTAGTAGCATGGTAGCAGAGCCTTCCTATGCATCGTTCGCACCCGCACTAGACAAAACCCTTGGCATGCTTAATGAAGAAGAGTTTATTATTGTCAGCTTTTCTAGTGCAAATATCTTGGCGCATTTATGGCAGAGCTTACCTCGTTCTGAAGTGGAAGGTCACCTGAAGGGGATGGTTTGGATTGACCCTGATATCTTGTTACCACACGCTATTAACCTTTATCAAAACTGGCCTGTCTCTTGGTATCGCGAGAAAGGTGATGTATTACTAGAGCATATACAACAGGGCAACTGGACAAAAAAAACACGTAATAAAATAGCAAACGAACGTATTGCTGCTAGTGCACTTATCAGCGACAGCAATAAGGACGTTATGGATTGGCAATATTTTGACTTAATTAGTCAAAGCCGCAGTGATATTGACAAACAAGTGAGTAGAGCAAAAGAAATTGTCAACTATTATAATGATTTAGCCATTGTTGAAGGAAATGGTATTTCAACTGACGTACCTATTACTGTCATCGATACTGACTTTGAGTCTTTTGATATTGCTAATGCCGACGCATCAGATGTTGATAGCTTATTGTTATGGCAACAAGAAGGCAGCCAATGGAGCCAATTTATCAGTGAAAATTCGGGAGGGCAGTATCTACCGTTGCTAAATAGTCACCATATGGCGGTATTTCAGCACCCAGAAGAAGTGATTAAAGCTATATCATATTTAAGTCATCAATAGTTTAATCGTAGTCGTTATTGAGTGAACAATTAAACGCCTCTCTCCACCAGTTTAGCACGTTATGATGGAACGTCTTGTGGTGGGGATGAGTTAAAAAAATTCATCATTTCAGCAGCGTTTTCTGGAGATATAAGCTGGCTGCGCTCTTCTTCTTTCAGTTTTTGGTTAAACTCTTTACCTGCCTCGATTACGGCTAAACTTTTAGCGGTAATTTGTTGCTCTAATGACGATATCTTTTGCTCCATTTCCGCTTTATTGAGTGCCATTGAGCTTTTTATTCTTGATATTTCAGTCTCCAGTGCTTTGATTTCTTCGTTTAATCGGTCCTTTAATACTTTAATTTTTCTGTAATCAACCGGAAGATCATTGGTTTTTTTCTGGTAATCGTCTTTGGCTGATTTATAGTCAACGTTATTAGCTTCATAAGCTTTAGCGTTTTGGTTTTTATCAATAGTGTGTCTTGATAGCGCTTCAGGAGACAGCGTGACCGTTGTTTCTTTGTTTTCTATGTCTGGGGAAGCTTGAGGCGTTAAAGCATTTTTTGTAACGGTATTATTATTGTTATCTTTATTACTCAAGTCTGGTTTATTCAGGCTTTTATTGAGGTGAGTTTGAGTTGAATTAACGTCCATTTTAAGACTCAATATCAATTGGTTTTGTAGTATCTACTTAAAATATCTCATATTTTCGTTAAAGGTCAATAGCCTGGGTTATTATCTACTATGTCCGCAGTTAATAAGCATATTTTTCAGGCATAAAAAAACCGCAATTAAGCGGTTTTTTTATCATAGTCTGTTGCCAGACTAGGGCCAAGTTTATAAGTTACTAGGTATAACGAATAAACTAAAAACGGTCTTTATTTTGGTGGAGCGGGGGGGAATCGAACCCCCGTCCAAAAAACCTACATCCTCGGTACTACATGCTTAGTCGATTATTTGTTTAACCAATTAGACGCCAACCGACAGGCTTCGTCATGGTGAGCTTAATACTATTTCGCGGTTCAGCCTTAAGCGTGCTTCCCTCGCTATCCTATTTGGGGTGACCATCGATCCTCTAAACAATAGGAGAATTTTTGAGGCGATGGCTAGCCTAAGCGGCTAGTGCGAACGTTTCGTCGTTTGCAATTATAGTTTTGCGGCTTTTTACGAGGCCAACCGCCCCTCGGCATGCACCTTGGGTTTCGTGAATCTTGTCGAATCCTAGATCCGCCCCAAAGTTTTACTGTTTTTCTATAAGCTAACTTCAGCTTATAACACGCATTGTACAGCGCTTAGATTAAATAGACAACGTGGTATTTTTTAACCAGTTATCGCTCTAAGTTTTTATTTTTCATGATACGGCCTTTATCAACAGCCCATTCACGATCTTTTATGTCAGCGCGTTTGTCATGATCTTTTTTACCTTTACCTAGATAGAACTCTAGTTTCACCCAACAGGCTTTCCAATACATTGCGGTTGCAATGAGTGAGTAGCCTTCACGGTCAACGGCACCTGCAAGCACATCAAGCTCCCGACGGTTTAGCAGTAGCTTACGTGAACGGTTAGGATCACACACAACGTGACTTGATGCGGCGTTCAGCGGCATAATTTCTGCACCCACTAAATAAGCCTCGCGGTCTTTTACAAAAACATAACAGTCAGAGATATTGACCTTACCACTGCGTATGCTTTTAATTTCCCAACCTTGCAAACTCATACCGGCTTCAAATTTGTCGGTTAAGTTATAGTTGTGACGCGCTTTCTTATTCAGTGCAATAGTATTACTGTTTGTTGATTTTTTTTTCTTTGCCATTATATTTCCATTCTGTTTACTACCAAAAATAGCAATCGCCAACATTATACGGAGTATTGTTGTTATTTAAATGGCTTATTTATCATTTTTGCCAATAATGTGTTTTTTAAAGATATTTGCTATGATAGCGCCCTTGAGAATTGGAGGGTGAATGACAAAAATAAGCCGTAGTGCATTAGTGATGCACAGTGTAGAAGATATGTATTATTTAATTAATGATGTGCTTGCCTACCCAAAATTTTTACCAGACTGTAGTGACAGTAAAATTATTGCCCAAGATGAGCACTCGATGACCGCTGCGTTGTTGGTATCTAAAGGTGGTTTAAAAAAATGGTTTACCACGGAAAACACTTTGGTTAACAATCAAGAAGTAAAAATGAATTTAGTCGATGGGCCATTTAAACAGTTGGTTGGTGGCTGGCAATTAAAAGCACTATCAGATGATGCTTGTAAAATTGAACTGAATTTAGATTACGAGTTTTCCAATAAAATGTTTGATCTAGCTTTTGGTCGTGTATTTAATCATTTAGCCAATAATATGGTGCAAGCTTTTACGCAGCGCGCTAAAGAAATCTACGGTTAGCAGCTGTTATACAGGTAAAAAAAGCTTTAACTGACTATGAGTGAAGAAGTGATGAATGAAGATAATGACGTATTAGCACAGCTATCTATTGAAGTGGTTTATGGTACACCTACGAGGCAGGAAATTATCAGCTGCCAGGTAGGGCCTAATACAACCATAGAGCAAGCAATTTTATCGTCAGGTATTATTGAAGAGTTTCCCGAGATAGATCTAACCGTTAATAATGTTGGTATTTGGAATCGCGCTGCCAAATTAACTGATATGGTAAAAGACTTAGACCGTATTGAAGTTTACCGTCCTTTACTTGCGGATCCGAAAGAGGTGCGTAAGCGCAGAGCGGAAAAAGCAAAAGAAGAAGGCCGCGCTGATAAAATTACAGGCGGGCGAGTTGACCCACGTAGAAGTAAGGCAAACTAGGGTTTAAACAAACGTTGTTATACCAAAGCAGTTAATAAAAAAGCATGGCTATAAATAGCCATGCTTTATATTCAATTCGAATTTATTTAACGTTTATGTTGAAGTTAAAACGACAACTTTCATAGACAGTTTTATTTCACTTAGGCTTTAAACCTAGTTAATCATAGGTACATAATAGCTTTCTGGTAATTCAAAATCACCTTCAGCATTAACAACTTTATTGTCATCGAAAATGATAGTAAATTGTTTTTTTGCGTCAAACTCTTCACTTTTACCTGACTTAAAACGATAAACATAGTGCCAAATATCTTTGTTGAAAGTGTCTTCAACAATAGGGCTACCCAAGACAAATTTCACTTGTTCTTTTGTCATGCCAATTTGAAGTTTATCGATGTCTTTCTGTTCTAGGTAGTTACCTTGTGGAATATCGATGCGATAAACCCAACTTGAACAGGCTGAGACAGATAGGGCGATAACAATAGCTAATACTCTAAACAACATGGTAATTATATTTATCCTTTTTAGTTTGAACGGGGATAATAGCGAAGCGGGCTAAGAGATACAAAATAATTTTTAGTTTATTTCACCCGCTTGCAGTAATTTTCTTTATCCGGCAAGTAATTCTTGCGCGTTGGCCAAGCTATTTTCGGTAATTTTATCACCGGCGAGCAAACGGGCAATTTCTTGGACGCGACCATCGTTAGAAAGTTCCGTAACTGTTGTTTCGGTGTGTTCTCCATCAGTTAATTTAGCAACAAAAAGTTGTTGGTGACCTTTACTTGCTACCTGCGGTAAATGAGTTACACAAATAACTTGTGTATTTTTAGCTAGTTGCTGTAGTTTTTTGCCAACCATAGCGGCGGTGGGGCCACTGATGCCTACGTCAACTTCATCGAATATTAAGGTTGGAGTAATGATTTTATCAGCGAGAATAACTTGCATTGCTAGGCTTATTCGAGAAAGCTCTCCGCCTGATGCAACTTTATTCATGGCTTCAAGTGCTTGCCCTGGGTTCAAACTGGCGAGATAACTAACACTGTCGTTACCATTAACAGATAAGCTTTGCTGTTTATCTTGGTAGATATCGATGTGAAATTTACCATGCGGCATATTTAACTCGGCCATACTCTTACTGATCAGTTTACTGAGTTTTACCGCGGCTTTACTTCTTGATTCCGACAATGCTTGTGCTGCTTCTTGATATTTTTGTTTTGCGGCATCGATATCGTCATTAATTTGTACTAAGCGTGTTTCATCAGAGCTAAATAATGCTAATTCTTGCAATAGTTGTTGATGGAAGTCAGCCAAGGCATTAGGCGCTACTTGGTGCTTTTTCGCCAATAACACCGCGGTAGAATAACGTTCTTCAATTAACGAATAAGCTTGTGGGTCTAATTCAAGACTTTCGTAATAATGTTTGATTTCTTGGCTGGCGTCTTCAACTTGAATCAGGGCTTCGTTTAGTTGCTCGGCTATAGCTTTTAAAGCAGGGTCGTAGTTACCTAAAGATGCAATTTGTTCACTACTGTGACGTAAACCATCTACCACGTTAAACTGTTCATCCTCTGATAATTGCTGCACAGCGATTAACGTTTGGCTTAATATATGTTGGCCATTGCTTTGGCGTTGATAATCAACTTCTAAGCTTTCAAATTCTTCAGGCTGCAATGAAAACTCATTCAGTTCATCAACTTGATATTGTAGCAATTGTTGTTTGGCTTCACGCTGTAGCTTACTTTCTTGCAATAGTTTCGCTTCTTGGCTGAGTTCACGCCATTGATGATAATAATATTTTACCGCATCAAGTAAATGTTGATGGCTGGCATAAGCATCAAGAATATTTCGTTGTTCGTGTGCTTTTACAATTAGCTGATGGTCATGTTGACCATGAATATTAATCAGTAATTGCCCAATTTCTTTCAATTGTGCTAATGGTACTTGGCTACCATTGATATATGCTTTTGAGCGACCTTCAGCAGAAATTACGCGACGAAGAATGCACTCATTATCGAGTAACATGTCGTGTTTTTTTAGCCATTTTTTGGCTAGCTTATTGCCGCTGGTATCGAATGTTGCGGCTAGTTCAGCTTTTTTACAGTTTGGTCTAACAACATTGGTTACGGCGCGATCGCCTAAGCATAAGCCTAAAGCATCAATGGCAATCGATTTACCAGCACCGGTTTCACCGGTAATAGTTGTCATGCCTTGCTGCCAATCAATGTCGAGTGAACGTACAATAGCAAAATTTTGAATGTTGAGTTGCAGTAACATAGTTGCCTCACAATGTTATCGCAGCCATGTGCGATTAACGTGTAATAACCAAAAAACCAGATACTGGTAATTTATACAGTATCTGGTTTTTTTTCAAGCTATGTTTACAACTTTATTTGTTTTGTGTGGGTTTCAGTTAAAAAAATTAAAAATTCAGCATAGATAAATTATATTTATTACACTGAATTTAATCTATCTATCTTAAATTACATAGCTCAAAACCCAACTTAAGTCATTAATTTATGCATCAGGTTCTTTAGGGATAAATTAGCATATCTGTCGATTTTATTATTAAGGCAAGCACCTTTGTGATCACATTTAGCCTATTTAAATTGTATTTATATCCCCTTACTTTTCATAGCCCCGTAGTCACAAAATCAGGCAAGTTGCCTCTTTTTAAATCGTTATATTTTTATCAAGGTTTGGCATGAAAATCGAAAATGCATCAAAAGATGATTACTTAGTCTTAATTGAAATCTGGGAAAAGTCTGTACGAGCAACGCATGATTTTTTGCCCGAAGAAAATATAAAATCGTTGAAACCTCTTATTTTAGAGCACTACTTTGATGTTGTTGATTTAAGAGTTGTTAAAAATGATAGCGACAATATCATCGGTTTCATTGGTGTAGCAGAGGCTAATGTAGAAATGCTGTTCATAGCACCGGCTTTTCGTAATAGTGGCGTTGGTTCTCTTTTATTAAAAAATGCAATTGAGCATCAATCTGCCAGTAAAGTTGATGTAAATGAACAAAATCCAGATGCTGTTGGTTTTTATAAGCATTTAGGTTTTAAAGTTATTGGCCGCTCTCCATTAGACAGTCAAGGTAATCCTTTTCCTTTGCTACATATGGAGTTAGACAAAATATAACACATATGAGCCTTATCCTCGTCAATAGGCAATAGGGTTTTTATTTAGCTGCCGTTATACGTTACCAGAACACCCACTCTAAATAATTACTCTTCGGAAATATTTAGAGCGGGTGCTCTCGCCAATTGACTGTTTATTTATGGCTGTGTTGTGTTTGGGTGTTGGTGAACTATACTAAATGTACTGAAACCCAATAATGGTAGGTGCAACATGGCTTCCAAGCAGTTTCAAAATATACTACATCACGTAACCAATCTAAACTACT